>Ga0307987_1000025_pt1 | contig 89964 bp, 72 predicted proteins | sample EllFjometagen181_FD_203157 | JGI IMG/M metagenome (GOLD analysis project Ga0307987, IMG submission 203157) | Marine microbial communities from Ellis Fjord, Antarctic Ocean - #181 | ecosystem: Environmental > Aquatic > Marine > Unclassified | place: Southern Ocean | collected 2014-10-08 | reverse complement strand
CTGCGGACGCAGCCTCGCGCCGCTCATCAAGCGGCGAAGATGGGGGGGAGAGGCGGTGTCCGCCTCGGATAGGGGGGGAAGAATCTGTCTTCCCCCCAAAAAACGTGGTGCCGTCATTTCCGCCGACACTGTCGGTGGAAATGGTCGGTGCCCGAAATCCCGACCCGATCGGCGATGACCTGGGCGGAGACGTTGGCGCCATGCTCCAGGAAGCACTCCAGCGCGATCTCGAGCAAGTCTTCGTCGGTGATCTTCGGGGGACGGACCATGGCCGCGCCCATCAAGCACAGCAACCCCGCCGAAAAGGGCGACAGGCGATCAACCGCAACCACCTACGGACCGAATCGCCAGCTCCCAAGCCGGACTGAGGATCTGGGTCCGCCACAGGCACCGAAACGCCGACCTCGGTCAGCCCCGCCTCCGACGCACCACCGCTGCACCCAGCAGCCCCAACAACCACGCGCCAACGGGTGCGACACCGCCGCTCGCACAGCCGTCGCAGCGGCCGCCACCGCCTGGCGTGACAGGTTCGTCGTCTACGGCGGTGTCCTCGCAGCCGTCGGTGCCGTCGCAGTTCTGGTCCACGTCGTCGCCGCAGACATCCTCGGCGCCGGGGAAGATCTCGGCGTCGTGGTCCTCGCAGTCCTCGTCGCACATCACGCCGTCACCGTCGTAGTCCTGCACCGGGTAGCAGCCCTCGTGGTCGGGATCCAGTTGGTAGTCCCACATGCCGCGGCCGTAGGTGCCAAAGCGGATGGTGTTCTCGGCCGTCAGGGACTCGCAGGACCAGTAGGTGGTCACTGGAGCGGCGGCGCCGGTAACGTCGTACCAGTCGGTGCCTTCGTCGCGCCGGTAGACCGCGTTTTCCGTGCCTACCAGCAGGGTGCCCGACCCGTCGGGGGCCTGACACAGGCTGTACACCATGGTGTCCGGCAGGCCCTCGTCGTAGCGCAACCAGGACGAGCCGCCGTCGGTGGTGATGTACACCGCCGGGCCGCCGTAGCCCGAGCCGCCCACCCACGCGGTGTCCACATCGGTGATGGAGGGAGCCAGGGCCTGACCGTAGTACCAGTTCTCGTCGGGGCCGAGGGAGGACGAGCGAGTCCAGCTCACACCGTGGTCGGCGGAGTGGAACATGTGGCCTTCGCTGGTGGCCAGGTAGGCCTTGGCGCTGTCGAGGGGGGAGAAGGCCAGGGCGCTGACGTACTCACCGTTCTGCAGGGTCAGGCTGCCATCGGACCAGGGCTCGCCGCGCATGCCGCCGGAGCTCAGGAGCTGGTAGCGGTGGATGCGAGTGGCGGGGAAGAACATGGCCTCGACGTCGTCGGGGTCGGCCACGATAGGGGGCAGCCAGGGTACGTAGGTCTCCCCCACGGGGAAGTCGCCGTAGTCGAGCCAGGGGTCGTCCTCGCCCACCTGCACCATGATGAAGCCGGGGTAGACCGAGAACACGTGGCCGTGGGTGCCGTCGCTCGAGGTCAGGTGACCGTAATCTCCGGAGATGATCTGCTCGAAGTCCTTCAGGTCGCCTTGGGGCTGGGCCATGGTGTTGGTGACCTGGTAGCCCTGGTCCTGGGCCCCCCCCGCGATGTGGGTGGGGTCGGCCGATGAGGTCAGGGTGTCGTAGTACTGGCTGACCCGCAGGCCGTTGAGGCTGAGGTTCAGGGTGGTCTCGAAGGCATCGGTGGAGTGGTACAGCCCGCCGTCGGTGCTGATGTACCAGACCTCGCCACCGTCACCGTCGGGCAGCACGTCCAGGCCGGGGATGTCGGCATGGAGCAGGTTCACCATGTCGTCGTAGTACTCCCACCAGGGGTTGACGATGTCGAAGTTGTCGCCGCCATCGGTGGTGTAGTGCACCTCCACACCGCCCCAGGCGAAGAGCGCCGGATCGGCCATGGAGACATTGAGCGTCTTCCAGTAGTCGCTGACTTCGGCCTTCCAGGTCCAGGTCTCACCGGCGTCGTCCGAGCGGTACAGAGCCACCTCATCCATCACCGCGTACAGCGTGGGGGCGCCGGCCTCGGAGCCCACGATCTCGCCCTGGGCGCTCTCAACCTGGATCACGCCGCGCTGCTCCCAGTTGTCCCCCAGGTCGGCACTGACCCACAGGGCGCCGTCGTCCACCAGGTACAGGGTGGAGTCGCCGGTGCGGGGGGTCCACAGGTCGGCCTCGTAGGAATCGAGATCCAGCAGCTCGTCCCAGCTGGCGCCGGTGTCTTGGCTGCGTGCCAGGGCGCAGCGGCTCCAGGAGCAGGCCACCATGAACAGGGTGTCGCTGCCGTCGGAGGTCTTGATGAGCCGCCGGATGTTCCAAATGCCGCCCATGAGGCCGCTGGGCTCGATCCAGGTGGCACCGTCGTCGTCGCTGCGGTGCACCAGCCCGCCGTCGGTGGCGCCCACCATGATGTCGGGATCGCCGTCGTTGTCGGCCGGCATCACCTCGAGCCAGTGGGTGCCGCCGTAGAGGTTGTCACCCAGGGGCTCCCAGTCGGTGCCATCGCGGGTTCCACGCCAGATCCCGCCCTTGGACGACCCCGCCACCAGGGACTCACCATCGCTGGACAGCCGGGTGACGTGCATCCGCCCAGCCAGGTTGGCGCTCCCCCGCTCGACCCAGCGAGCGTCAGCCGGGGGCTGAGGGCTGCCGGCCAGGGCGTTGCGCTTGGCGATCTGCGCCAGGCCGTTGACGCGCTCGATGACCTTCCAGTCCACGGTGGGCGGAGCCTTGTGGATGTACTTGATCCAGTCCTTGCGCTTCTTCTTGTTGTCGTGCTCCGCCCCGTCGTGCAACCAGTGCTCGGTAGGAGGCGGGCGCCGCCAGCGCTCGGCCCGGGCTGCGGTGCGCTCGGCCAATTCGGCAGGATCGACGGCGGGAGCCGAGGCCACATCGGGGGCCAGGCCGGGCCGGACCGGGTCAGTGAGCTGCTGGTGGACCAGGGCGGCAGCCAGGCTGGCGCTCAGCACTGCGGCAGCGGGGACCAGGGCGCGAAGCGTGCGCGACATGAGGACTCCAGGGGGCGTCGGAGCGGGCGGGGGCAAGGTGACCGGGCAGGCGCTCACCGTCAAGAGTGCCGCTCAGCCGACACGGGTTGACGTGGGCCGACAGCATAGCCTCCAGCCGGCCCACCCCAACGGAGCGCCGCGGGCAGCCTGACCCGTGTTCCGCAATGGAACACGATGTGATCGATGGGACACGAACCGGGACAGGTCGATGGGCTCGACCTTCCGTATCGGCGGGAAACCGCCGTTGGATCCGTTCTTGCAATGCAACGGAGCAAGACGACACCCACTTCTGGTACCGTTTCAGCGGAGGACCCCAATGCTCACCGCCATGCTTCTCGCACTCGTCGCCCAAGGCGCAGACATCTCCCCGGACTTCGAGCTTCGCGGGGCCTTCAGCCTCGAACGCCTGGGGATCCAAGCTGACTTCCGGCCGGGGATCCGCATGGATCTGTGGCGGCAGGAAGGCAGCGTACTGTTCGATGATCCCCACGCCAAGCTACAGGCCCAGGTGTTCGCCACCCCGGCCTATGTCCGCGTAGGGCCCCGGTTGGTCTTCGAGCCCATCGCCATCTTCAACCTGCAGGTCTTCGCCAACTACGACATGTACTTCGGCAACTTCCAGACCATCGTGGGCTACGACGATCCCAAGGTGGACTACGGCAACAACGACGACATCGAGGCCTACGTGGCCATGGACCCGGATCGCCAGGCTGGCGGCTCGGGCTGGCACTGGGGCGTGGCTCCCACACTCAAGGCACAGGCAGGCCCCATCGTGATCGTGGCCAACGCCGAGTACAGCGACTGGCGCCTGAAGGCGGATGTGCCCGGCAGCTACACCTTCGAGCGCGAGTACGAGCTGATGATGGGCTTCGAAGACCAGCTCATCGCCACCAACGGCCTGCTGCTGTACGCCTTCGAGCCGTGGGCCGGGGCGACCATGCGGGTGGGCAACCTGACCACCTGGCGCGTGGCCCTGGGCGACACCGAAGATGAGCTGCTGCGGACGGGCCTGGCCGTGGCCGCCTCGCTGAACGACGGCCAGCTCAACCCCACCCTGGTGTTCCAGGCCTACCTGCGGGACCGCGGCTACAGCAAGCCGCTCCCCCCCTTCATGGGCCTGATGATGCGCTGGTCGCCGAAGCTCCAGGGCTGACGCTACCAGGCGTCGATGTTGGCATCCATCCAAGCCGTGCGCTGCGGTAGCCAGGCCAGCACGTAGGCGTACTCTTCGTCGTAGCTGCTGCGCGGTGGGAGATAGCCCCAGAAGTCGATCTCTTCGATGGGCCAGACCTCGAAGTTATCGTAGGCAGCATCACCCATGATGGCCCGGTAGCCCTCCACACGGGCGATCATGGACGTGTTGGACAGCACGCCCCCCCGCAGCTCGACCCAGCGCTCCGCCAAGCGGGCGCGGAACGCGGGAGACTCCGCGAGCTGGGCGATCCAGGTGGGTCGATAGGCGATCCAGGAGTTGGGGTTGGTGTTGTCGTTGTAGGTGGGCTGGCCCAAGGTGAGGTCCAGGTCCCAGGGGGACAGCTGGAGCAGGCCTTCGGGGCGGCGCCAGAGGTAGACGCTGAGGTAGAACGCGTCGTTGTTCTTCATCAGCTCCTGGAGCAACACGAAGTCCACCACCGCGTCGAGATCCATGTGGGCCAGCACCCCCTGTTTGGGATCGCCGACCTGGGGGCTGAGCACGGCGGCCTGCCACGCCGACAGTGTGGCCGAGACCTGGGAGATAGCATCGGCGGACGCCGCATCCTGGCGGGGTGAGATGAGGGTCCAGGTGCCGTGGCCCACGCCGCTGTTGTCCACGGACCCGCCGCTCTCGTCGAGCTTGACGATGAAGGCCTGGCCGGCATCCACCGCCTCGCGATCCAGCTCGATGCGGTGCTCGGAGCGCTTGGGACGCTCGGTGAGGAAGTAGATGCCCCGCCAGTCGCCATCCAGGGTCAGGCCGCAGTAGGCCGACCGGGGGGCGTAACGGTCCTCGGAGAACTCCCGATACAGCGCAAAGCCCAGGTGGTTGCGCAGCAACGCCCGGTCGATGATGGCGCCGTTGAGCACCCAGTCGCTGTCGGCCCCCATGCCCAGCAGCTCGGACTCCACCTCCTGCTGCTGTTCATCCCAGAGCTCCACGGCGTACTGGGCCTTGTCGTAGTCGGCGGTAGACCGCCCGCGGGTCTCGAGCCCCGCCAGTCCTTGGTACCAGAGTCGGGCGTCATCGTCCCGCACGGTGAGCGCACAGGGGATCTTGGGCTCCGAGGGGATGACCTGGCCGCAGACCAGCTCCACCTCGCACAGCCCCGTGGGCGGGGCGGTGTCCCAGCCCGGCACGTGCTCGGGGGACGTGTCGCCGGTTTCACCCACCATCGGCGGCGCTTCGCTGTCGTCCGCGCGAGGCTGGACCGGTACCTGAGGCCGATGACAGGCCGGCAGCAGGGCGAACAACAGGGCATGACGGAGCGAGGGCACGGGGAGGCCTCCTGACGACCACAGTGTACCGCGGCACCCACGGTAGCTAGGGGCTAGTCCCCAGTACGCTCAGCTGCGTAGTCCACATCCAAGGTGCAAGGCAGCATGCTCTTGTCGAAGCCAGCGCAGAAGCCAGTGAGGTCGAGCTCGAGCTGCTGGTTGTAGTTCATGTGGTTGGCATCCACGATGCTGCCTGTGAAGTCCTCCTGCCAGGTCGCTTCGCAGTCGTCGGCCCAGGTCTCCAGCGTGGTCTGGTCGTAACTGAAGACCTCGCCGTCCCAGTGCCACCACCACTCGCCGGAGGTGGTGGCCAGGACCATGGTCTCGCCGTCCTCCCACCACAGCGATCCCTCGTCCTCGTAGCTGTCCAGACCTTCACCCATGGAGCAGCTGTCCTCCACCACCTCGGTGACCACGATGGTGTAGGTGCCGCCGCGCAAGACGGGGTTGCACGCGATGGTGGTCACGACCGACAGCGTGAAGATGAAGCTGGAGCGCATGGACGAGCCTCTTGATGAGCGTGCAAGGAGCCTGAGGATAGCACCGCGTTGCATGTAAGCTGCACAGAACACCCCCGTTCCCCCAGCCCGGAGGCACGATGCTCACCCTGCTCGTTCTGTTGGTATCCCAAGCCATGGCCATCCCCTGCGCCGCCCACGTGGAGGTTGATCAGCTCCTGCTGGCCGATCCCATCGCCTTCACGCCCCGCACAGCGGATCTCACCCCCGAGAGCGCAGGGCCAGTGCAGGGCATCGCCTGTCTGCTCGATGAGCAACCCGAACTGACGATGCAGATCGAGGTGCACACCGACGCCCGGGGTTCAGGGGCCTACAACCTGCGGGTCAGCCAGGAGCGGGCCGAGGCCCTCCGCACAGCACTGCTGGACAAGGGCATCACCGCCGAACGCATCACCGCCGTGGGTCGCGGCGAGACCATGCCCGTGGAGCACGAGGACTGGGCCCAGAGCCAAGCCCTGAGCCGCCGCATCGAGCTGTGGACCGATCCTGGCACCCGGCCGGCGCCGCCGGTCATCGAGCCGCCGGCTGAGGTCGACCCCATCCCCGTGGAGCCACGGCCCGCGCCGCCGAGCCTCTGCGCCGTGCTCGGCGGCCAGATCGTCTCGCTCCCCGAGCTGCCCGGAAGTTCCGGCTGCGAACCCAGGGGCACCGGCTGGGCCTGCCACTTCGCGGAGCCTGCCGCCACCGTCGCGGGCCGGGTGCAAGCCTGCGTCGGCGGTGCACGGGACGGCGATGAGCTGTACGCGGACTGGAAGGCGGGCACCCTCACAGTACAGCGGGATCCCGTCGTCCCCGGCCGCTCGGTGGTGAGCTACATGCCCCATCCCCGCTGACCGAGCCGCCCCATGGCCGAAGCCTTCAAGAACCTGATCAATACCGAGACCGTGGCCATGCTGGCAGCGCGTCTCCAGCCCGTGGCACCCGGCTTCGACGGGGCGGCCTTCGAAGCTGCGGCCAACGAAGGCCTGCTGGGCATGGAGCTGAAGGCTCGCGTGGCCCACATCGCAGCCGCGATGCACCCTCACCTGGACCCCGACGTGCCGATCGCCATGGGCCAGCTGCTGGCCAGCATGGGACCGCCCTTGACCAGCGACGAGAACCTCACCGGCACCATCCAGGACTGGCCCCTGCTGCACTGGGTGCAGACCCACGGCGTTGAGCACCCCGAGCACACCCTGCCCACCCTGCGGGAGATGACCCGCCGCTTCACCGCCGAGTTCGCCGTGCGCCCCCTGCTGAACCACGACCTGCAGGGCACCATCGACGTGCTGCTGGGCTGGTTGGACCATCCCGACATGCACGTGCGCCGCTGGCTGAGCGAAGGCACCCGCCCCCGCCTACCCTGGGGCGGCAACATCAAGGCCCTGCAGCGTGATCCCACCCCCACCCTGCCCATCCTCGAGGCCCTGCACAACGACCCCGAGGAGTACGTACGGCGCTCGGTGGCCAACCACCTCAACGACATCTCCAAAGACCACCCCGACCTGGCGGTAGATATCGCAGGGCGCTGGTGGAACCCGGAGGACAAGCAGTCCATCAAGCAGGTCAAGCACGCCCTGCGGGGCCTGATCAAGGCTGGCCACTCCGGCGCTCTGGCGGTGCTGGGCTACGGCCCGCCCACGGGACTGCAGGTGGGACTCCAGCTCGACCCCACCACCGTGGCCATCGGATCCAAGTTCGCCATCCATGTCACCCTCACCAACACGGGTGAGTCCGAACTGGCCCTGCTGCTGGACTACGCGGTGCACTACCGCCGCAAGAGCCCCGGGCTCTCCCGCAAGGTGTTCAAGTGGTGCGAGAAACGCCTGGCCCATGGCCAGCGCATCACCGTCACCAAGAACCAGACCATGAAGCACGTCAGCATCCGACGCCTGTTCCCCGGAGAGCACCAGGTGGAGATCCTGGCCAATGGTCTGAGCATGGGGATGGCGAGCTTCGAGCTGGTGGACGAGAAATAGAAAGGCCCGAAAAACCTTCTGGGTTGCGCTTTAGTGAAGCCACGGAAGGAGGACCCATGACCCGGGAAGCGCTGGCCCCGCTGCGGCTCGCCGGCCTGTGGCTCGCCTTCGCCGGAGTCTGCCTGGCGCTGCTGGTCACCGGCGGGCACGGTCCCCTGCTGATCGCCAAGCTGCGGCTGGGAGGGCTGACCGCAGTGACCACGACGTCCTGCGAGCCGACGAACACCTGCTACTTCTGCCCCAACTGCGGCGACACCGACACCGACGCCGACCCGCCAACCTGTGACAACAGCCGGGATGATGACCACGACGGGTGGACCGACGCCGAGGACCCCGACTGTCTCGAGGGCCAACACGAGCTGGGCTACGGCACAACAGCCTGCAACGACGGCCTGGACAACGACGGCGACCTCTGGGTGGATCACGCCGACCGCGACGGCGATGACACATGGGACGAGACCGAGTGACCCGTCAGGCTGGTGCCGGAAACCAGGGACCCTGGGGCCGAGAGTAAGGACCTGCCGACGCCGGGAGAGCAAACAGCGCCGGGAACTCGGAACCCTGGCACCAAGGGTGGACACATACCGGCGCCCAGGGCCCCCTGAGCGCCGGGAACTCGGGACCCTGGCGCCAAGGGTGGACACATACCGGCGCTCAGGACCCCCTGAGCGCCGGGAACTCGGGACCCTGGCGCCAAGGGTGGACACATACCGGCGCCCAGGGCCCCCTGAGCGCCGGGAACTCGGGACCCTGGCGCCAAGGGTGGCGACGTACCGGCGTTTCGGGCCCACCGAGCGCCGGAAACTAGTGACCCTTGCGCCAAGGGTGGGCACTTACCGGCACCCAGGGCCCCCACCGCTCCCCAGGGGATAGCCTTCTCCCTACCCTTTTCGCAGATTCCGAGGCCCCCAAGCACATCGATCCCAATCGCCTCGCCATCGGCCCGGCCACGGCACCCACCGGCAAGCGGGTGCTGCGGCTGCAGCATCGCCTTCTTCCTGCTGGTTGGCTTCGTCCTGCTGCTGGTGACCCTGTACGTGGGCTGTGATGATGGGCTGAGCCCGCTCACCCGTCGTCGGGCTCCAGCACCGGGTTGGCCGCCAGCTGCATCAGCTGGGTGTGGAACGGTGAGTCGAGGTAGTAGCGCAGCCCTTCGCGCAGGCCGTCACGGGCCACGCGAACCCAGATCTCCACCGGCAGCATCAGCGGGAGGGGGGGGTCGCTGGGGATCCGTTCGCTCATCCCCTCGAGCTCGGCCACCAGCTCGGCGAAGCGCTCGCGGGTCAGCGTCCTGTCCGCGGTGAGCTCGACCCTGGGGCAGGTCCCGGGCAGCAGGCCGTAGGCGCGACAGACCAGCGCACGCGCTGGGTAGATCCGGCAGCGCTGCTGGGCATCGTCCCGGTAGGCACAGCGCCAGGCCAGGCGCCCACCCGGCAGCGCTCGCCGCCGCGGCTCGTAGTGCAGCAGCTGTTCGACCAACTCACACCGTTCATCACCGCCCAGGGCATCGCCGAGGTAGCGCATGGCGCGGTGGTACTCGAGGGCCGACCAAAGCGATGTGTCACAACACGCCCCCCGGTGCGCGCAGCGGGTCGAAGGCAGCTCGGCCTCCATGGCCTCGAGCCTCCCCAGCCAACCCCGATGCTCGGGTTCGTTCAGCCAGTCCTCGGAGAACGCGAAGATCGCCTCGGTGTCGGTCATGGTCCCTCCCGCTCTGAACGCCCTATGACCCCACCGCCATGCGTGGACTCTCGTGGTTGTAGGTGGTGGTATTCAGCGCGCCCTCGCTCTTGGACACCACCGCTGTAGCGGCCAGATCGCCACAGACATTCACCGCTGTGCGGCACATGTCCAACACCCGGTCGACCCCCAGGATGATGCCGATGCCTTCGACGGGCAGGCCCACCTCGTGCAGCACCATGCTCAACATGATGAGCCCTGCTCCCGGCACCCCCGCGGTGCCGATGCTGGCTAGGGTGGCCATGAGCACCACAGTCAAGAAGTCCCCGGTGCTCAGGGGAATGCCGTAGACCTCGGCGATGAACACCGTAGCGCAGCCCTGCATGAACGCGGTGCCATCCATGTTCACCGTGGCCCCTAGGGGCAGGGTGAAGCTGTGCACGCTCTCGTCGCTGCCCATGCGCTCTTCGCTGACCCGCATGGTCACGGGCAGGGTGGCGTTCGAGCTGGCGGTGGAAAACGCCACCACCACCGCGGGCCAGGCGTTGAGGAAGAACCGAACAGGGTTGAGCCGGGCGAAGACGATGAGCACCAGCGAGTAGGTGATGAACACGTGCAAGCCCATCCCCCCCAGGATGGTGCCCATGTACTTGACCAGCGGGATGAAGACCTCGATGCCCTCGCTGGCCACCACCTTGGCCAGCAGCCCGAACACCCCGAAGGGCGCGAACATCATCACGAACCACACCATCTTCTGGATGATGGCGTCGGCCGACTCGAGACCACGCTTGACCGGGGCGGCCTTGTCGCCCAGAGACGCGATGGACAGCCCCGCCAGGATGGCGATGAAGATCACCTGCAGCATCTTGCCCTCGACCATCCCCAGGAAGGGGTTGGTGGGCACGATGTCCACGATGATGTCCATAATGAAGGGCTTGGACTTGGCCTCGAAGACAGCCTCTACCGGGATGCTCAGGCCGCGACCGGGGTGGATGAGCTTGGCCAGGCCGTAGCCCAGTGTGATGGCCACGGCGGTGGTGCCCAGGTACAGCCCCATGACCTTGCCGCCGATGCGGCCCAGCTTGCGCAGATCGCCGATGGCGGCGGTGCCCAGGGTCAGCGACACCAACACCAGGGGCACCACCAGCATGCGGATACCGTTGAGGAAGATGTCCCCCAGGGGATCGTGCACCCAGCGGATGATGCCATCGTTGACCGCCTCGGGGAGCAGCAGGTACTGCAGCAACCCGACGCCGAGCCCCGCAGCCAGGGACACCATGATCCAGCCTGTGAGGCCGAGCTTGGGAATGCGGGGCATGGAGCCACCTCGATTGAAGGCCGTGCATCGACCTAACCGGCCACGGCCAGCGCGATAGAATGGGCAGGTCACCAAGGACACCATGCGCTCCCTGCTCGAACTCATCCTGGCGCCGACGCCCCAGGTCACCCCGCGCAACCTGCGGACCTACCAGCTGTTCGCCATCGGCACCCTCGCCGGCGTGCTCATCCACGTGGTGGTGCTGGGGCTCTTCGTCAGCCTCGGCGTGTGGGGCATGGCGGCCGCCAACATCGGCAGCATCGCCCTGTACCTCACGGGATTCGCCATGAATCGCCGGGGCTGGCACATGGCCACCGCCCTGTTCGCCGCCGCGGAGTTGGGGCTACACCAGGTGGGCTGCGTGGCCACCATCGGCTGGGACGCGGGCTTCCAGTACTACCTGCTCACCGCCGCCACGGTGCCCTTCTTCCTGCCCTCGGGGCGAGACACCACCAAGGTGCTCGTCCTGCTGCTGTGCACCAGCACCTTCCTGGGCCTGCTGTTCCTCGCCGGCACACCCACCCACGCGCTCTCCCCCACCCTGCTCGCCGTGCTCTCATCCGTAAACATCAGCTCGGTCTTCGCCCTGCTGGGCCTGTTCGCATGGATGTACGTCCGCGCCGCCGAGGACGCGGAAGAACGCGCCGACACCCAGCACCAGAAAGTGGTGGACCTGCTGCACAACATCCTGCCGGTCAGCATCGCAGAACGCCTCGAAGACCGCCCCGGCATCATCGCCGACCGCTTCGACGACGCCACCATCCTGTTCGCAGACATCGTGGGCTTCACCCCCCTGGCCGAGCGCACCGACCCCGCCGATCTGGTGGCCCTGCTCGACGCGATATTCTCGGACATGGACGACCTGGTGGTGCAGCTGGGCCTCGAGAAGATCAAGACCATCGGCGACGCCTACATGGTGGCGGCGGGGGTGCCCGAACCTCGCCCCGACCACTGCCAGGCCATCGCACGCTTTGCGCTGGGAGCCATGGGTGTCATCGCGGATCAGTCCACCCAGCAGGGGGTGGACCTACAGCTGCGCATCGGTATCCATCGGGGCCCCGTGGTGGCCGGCGTGATCGGCAAGAAGCGCCTGCTCTACGACCTTTGGGGCGACACGGTGAACACCGCGGCCCGCATGGAGTCCCACGGCCAGCCCGGCGCCATCCAGATCTCCGAAGCGGTCCAGCAGCGTCTGGAGGACGACTTCGAACTGGAGCCCCGCGGGGCGGTGACGGTCAAGGGTAAAGGCACGATGCAGACCTGGTGGTTGAGGGGCTGAGCTGGCCCCGCCCGCGCCACGGCGCTAGCTGTCCCCATGGCAAAAAACGACCCCACCGAAACGGTCCTCCAGGCCTGCGATGGCGACGTCGAGAACCTGAAGGGAGAAGCCCTGAGCCCCACCTGCTGGGCTGGTGCCTGCTGGATCCGCAGCGATGAAGAGGACCCCGCAGATGCGGTGGCCTTCTACGAAGAGCTGGCCGAGGCCGAGACCGAGCTGGAGGTCTTCCTGGACGCCGTCGTGATCGATCCGGCCGTCCCCTCACCCAAGCACCTGACCATCCTCAAGGCCGCCGAGCGGCCCGGCGATGTGGTGCAGCTACGCATGGACGGCCCCAAGAAGGTCAAGGTCCTGGTGCGCCACCAACCCCTGAACCTCGGGGCCAAGCGCAACCGCCTGCCCAAGCTGCAGAAAGCCCTGGCGCCCCTCGAGATCGACGTCCAGGCCCTGGGGAACCTCCAGGACGCCAAAGAGCTGGACAACACCGCCAGCCTGCACGCCTTCTTGACCCCCTTCTTCGACAGCGTAGACAGCCTCGATCTCGACGCCATCCACCACCACCGCGCCGACCCGCGCAAGCAGACCCTGCGCCTGCTGGTGGACGCCCCCCAGGTCTCGCCGGTCGCCCTGCTGCGCTTGGCCCGGCGCATCCGCAACCACAGCGATCTCGAGGTCGACCTGCAGCACCGCATCGCGCCGAGGCGAGCCCAAGAAGCCGTCTACGAAGCCCTGGGCGCCATGGGTGGCCTGTCCAGCTTCAGCTCCAGCTGGGACGAGCGCATGGGAGGCGTGGTGGTCACCGTCGACGCCGACCAGTCCCAACGCGATGCCCTGGACCGCTTCGTGAAGCGCCAGGAAGCCGCCCTGGGCATCAAGGTGGCCTACCACTTCGACACCCAGCGCAGCCTGATGGTGGACCGCATCGCCGAGGCCTTCCCCGAGCGCGGCATCCTCACCTGGATCAAGCACGCAGGGGAACAGCTCTACTGCGTCGAGGGCATGATCCCTCAAGAGGACGCCAGTGTCCTCGAGGACTGGTCCGACGAGATGGAGAAGGCCTGGGGGCTGCAGGTGGTCATCGAGGACCCCTTCCTGCGGGCCCCGGACCTGCGCCACCTGGGGCGGCTGGGATCCGACGAGGAGACCATCGCGCTGCGGTTCAACCGGCCAACGGCCTTCCCCCCCGAAGTCCTGGAGCAGACCCAGGCACTGGTGGACACCTTCGATCCCGTCGCCGTGACGGCCGCCGATCCCTCCCGCAGGGACATCCGCGACCTGGTCATCGCCTCCATCGACCCCGCCCGCACCGAAGACCTGGACGACGCCCTGTCCATCGAGCAGCTCGAGCCGGGGGTCACCGAGGTGGGCGTACACATCGCCGATGTGTGCCCCTTCGTGCCTCAGGGCACACCCCTGGACCTCGAGGGCCAGAAGCGGGGGTTCACCACCTACCTGCTCGATGGCGAGATCCCCGTGCTGCCCAAGGCCCTGGCCAACCAGATCTGCAGCCTGCACGGCGGCCAGGACTCCCTGGCCATGTCCCTGTTTGTGCGCCTGGACCCCGAGGCCAATGTGCTGGGCTTCCGCATCGAGCGCACGCTCATGCACAACCACCACCGGCTCAACTACAGCGAGGCCCAGCGTATCCTGGACACGCCGCTGGACGCTCCCGACGCCCACGTCACCGCACCGCGCCTGCATGCCCTCAATGCCCTGGCGAAGAAGCTGCGCGCTGCCCGCAAAGCCGCCGGCAGCCTGGATCTGAACCTCGAGCCCGACCCTGAGACCCCCAGCCACCAGCTCATCGAGGAGTTCATGCTGCTGGCCAACGAGTGCGTGGCCCGCTTCCTCATCGAGCACCACCCCAGCCAGCTCTGCCTCTACCGCACCCACCCCCACGTGCCCGACGTGAACTGGGGGCCGCTGCAGCAGGTGGCCGAGCACCTGCGCTGCCCCGTGCGGGTCAAAGACCAAGCCACCATGCAGCAGGCCCTCGAGGCCCTGGCGGGTACCCCCGGCTTCGAGGTGTTCCGCTTCCACGTGGGGCAGCTGCTCGAAAAGGCCATCTACCACTTCGAGCAGCTGGGCCACGGCGCCCTGGCCAAGCTGCACTACGCCCACTTCACCTCCCCCATCCGCCGCTACAGCGACCTCATCGTGCATCGCCTCATCGAGGACGCCCTGTACAAAGAGCAACGGGGGGACAGCTCCAGCTACACCCGGCAGCAGCTCATCCCCATCCAGGACCACATCAACGCCATGGAGATCCGGGTGGACGCCGCCAGCTACGAGAGCCACAAGCTGGCCGAGCTGAAGCGCTACGATCGTCCCGGCATGCAGCTCGAGGGCCGCATCGTCGGGCTCATGCGCGGCCGATTGTGGATCAACGTCGACGACACCGACCTGCGCATCTCGGTGCCCTACCGCGAAGCCAAGCCCAGCAACGACCCCATGCCCGTGCGGGTCACCGACCGAGACACAGGCATCAGCTTCGCCCTGGGCCAGAGCGTGCAGGCCAAGGGCCTGGGGGTGGACTGGCAGCGCAAGTCCATCAAAGCGCGGGTGGTTTCGGCGGGGTGATCCGCGTGCCCTCGATATAGGCCGAGATGTGGTCGATGCTCTGGGTGTACAGCGGCAGGGCGTCCTTCAGAAGCGCGGTGTCCACCACATAGTGCCCGGCGTCGGAGTCGAAGAGGTAGAGGCTCGCGGCGTGGAACGGCACCACACCCTCGGGCCCGATGCCGGTGGTCCAGGAGGTGATGACGGTGATGTCGGGGATGCCGTCGCCGTTCATGTCCCGAAACGCCACGGCCAGCACACCTTCGAAGCTGGACCATGTCTCGGTGGGAGCGAGGGTCTGCAGCGTGGCAGCCTCGGCGTCCAGGATGCGGAACTCGACCTTGGGTAGCCCGTGCTCATCGGTGACCTGGGCCGAGATGAAGTAGTGGGCGCCAGGCACCGGCAGGGCCACCACGAAGCTCTGAGGCACGATGATCTCGACATCCTCGGGGGCGAGCTTGGAATGCAGCATGACGCCATTGTCCATGGGAATCCGGCTGGAGCTGGCCGACTCGGCGGCGGTGGCGACGGGCACCATCACAACGACGGCGACGACGACAGAAGGGGCCCACAGGCGCTGGAAGGGGATCATGATGGTTTCTCCATGGGGTCGCGCGCAGTCTACCCGGACATCGCATCCAAGGCGCTGCTGGAGTGACAGGCCCAGCCGGTCGAGAGCGCGACCTCGAAGCCACAGCGTGGGGCCCGCCCGAGGCACCCCTGACCCACTCCGACGTGTGTTTGAGCCCATCAACACGCCATCGCTGATGGCATGAAACTTGCGATGACTTGGGCACCCTCCCGAGGTGTCGCCATGCTCTCCACCGCCACCCTGTTCGCCGCCCTGACCCTGGGCTGCTCCGACTACAGCTTGAGCGAGGCCAAGCTTCCCTCCGCCGATGACACCGGACCGCGCACCTGGGACAGCACCGACGGCCCGGGCGTCCCAAACATCCAGCTCGGCCCCCCTAGCTGGGACTTCGGCACCCTGGACGAAGGCGCGACCGCCACCTTGCAGCTGAGTATCGCCAACGCCGGCGACGCCATGCTGGTGGTGGACGATCTGAGCTACAGCGCCGGCACCCGAGAGCTGAGCATGGACAAGCTCATCGGCGACAACGGCGGCTTGCCCTGGCGTATCGACCCCTGGGACAACAAGACCGTCGAGGTCAGCTACACCCCCAGCGACGCCACCCAGGACAGCGGGGTGCTGGCGGTGAGCTCCAACGACCCGGACGAGCCCAGCGTCGAAGCCACCCAGGTAGGCAACGGGCGGAGCTTCGACGACTTCTACACCGGCTGGTACGTCTACGACGACGGCATCGCCTACGAGACCACCTCGAACCCGTCCTACGTGGTGGACCACCACGGCGACAGCGACCTGTACTGGTACGAGCCATCGGGCGCCCATGGCTTGCTGGGCTCGGGCGACCCCACCACCGACTTCGCCACCATGCGCCAGTACGTGCTGGATCACGCCGGCGCGCCCACCATCCCCAGCGGGCCGTTCAGCTACGACGGCGACAGCGACCTGGCCACCTACGAGTGGGCCACCTTCACCTACTTCATGTGCGACTTCTACCTCGACCCCCACGACGACCCGGGCCTCTACTCCATCTCATCGGGGCTCGTGGACGACGGCATCCAGGTGATGGTCAACGGCAGCACCCTGGGCCGCATCACCCTGGGCCAGTCCGGCTCCTGGCCCCTCAGCAACGCCGTGGCCGGCCAGGTCAACACCCTCATCATCATCCTCGTGGACGACTCGCGGGTCGACAAGTACATCCACGATCTGGCGTTCTACCGGGACGGGGTGATGGTGGGGGGCTGATCGGGGCAGAGCACCCCGAGCTGTACGACAACAACCGCTACTACGCCCACAGCCTCGACACCGAGCGTCAGGAAATGGCCAGGGCGGCCTAGTCCACCCACCCGGCATCGGTCCAGCGCTTGGCCACGCTGTAGTCCTCGTCGTCGGCGGGGGCGATCTTCACCGACGCGCCGCTGGGGTCGAAGGTCCACTTCTGGTCCCAGGCGTCGTCCCGATCGATGTCCACCTTGGCCCGGTTGGCGCTGGCGTTGCCCGCGTCTTGGTAGACGTTGACCTTGAACGCCTTGCCCTTGGTGACGTCCTTGAGCTTGCTGGAGCCCAGATCTTGGCCCCGGTAGGACATCACCACAGCCACCCAAGGATCCGCGCTGGCCGTGGCCGAGGGGGCGGCCTGGGTGGGTGCGTCCGCCGGGGTGTCGGCGCTGGCGGCCTCGGCACCCTCGCGCTGCCAGCCGCTGGCGGTGTGCAGCCAGGTCTCGCTGTAGGCCTCGTCGTCGGCGGGGGCCACCTGGCGCTGGACGCTGCCGGCGTCAAAGGTCCACTTCTCGTCCCACTTTTCATCGCGGTCCAGGTCCACCTTGGCGCGACTGACGCTGGCGTCGCCCTCGTCCTGGTACAGGTTGACCTTCCAGGCTTCCGCACTGTGGGCGTCCTTGATCTTGGAGTTGCCCAGGTCCTTGCCCTGGTACGCCAGCACCACGGCGAGGTGGGGGGCCTCGCCACTCGTGGCCGCAGGGGTGCTGGGGGGCGGTTCGGGCTGGGGGACCTGGGGACCGCTGAGATAGCCCTGGTCGTGCTCGTCTTCGTCGGGACTGCCGCAGCAGTAGACGAGGCCGCCAATGGCGAGCACGCCGAAGGCCGAGGTGTAGAGCAGAAACCGCTTCAGCTTGACGCGTCCGGCGAGCATGGCGCTCTCCCTGTGTGGACCATGCCCCGCTGCTGGGGCACGGTGCAGTTGCAGTATGCATAACGGCAGGGAGCCGGTCGCCAGCGAAGCATCAAGCTTCCGTCCAGCAGATTGCCCAGCGGGTCCTGCCGGTAGCGGCGGGCGGGGTAGCAGGGCCAGGCCTGCCCCCGGTGGTCCACCACCAGGTAGCGGGAACCCGCCCAGCAGGGCCGCCCCTCGAGGTCCGGGGCGATGGACCCCGTGTCGTTGTGGCCCCCCAGACTGCGCAGCTGCTCGCGCTCTTCGGGGGTGTAGGCGATGACCTCGCGATCGCGCTTCTCGGGCTGGACCTTGAGCGTGAGCCCCCGGGCGGCAAAGGCCACACGCATGGCTGGGAGCTCGGGCAGCAGGGCCCGGGTGGCGACGCAGGTGGCGTGCACGGACCCGGTGTGCAGATCGGCGAACCAGGCCAGCTTGCCCAGGAAGCGCTCGGTGGTGGTGTGCTCGGGATGGAGCGACGCCGAGAGCAGCCCCGGTCGCGCAGCCGTGGCTTGGGCGAAGCGAGCCAGCTCGACCCGGGGCGCACTGAGGTTGGTGACCACGCTGACCCGCAAGCCCGCGGCGACCATACCCTGCACGGCCTCGAGGAAGCCGGGGTGCTGAAAAGGCTCACCGCCGGAGAGCTTGATCTCCCAGTCGCCGGGCAGGGCGGCGAAGGCGGTGAGGAAGCGGGGCAGGTCCCGAGCCCACTGCTCCCGGTCCCCCAGGCCCTGCTGAGTGCAGTAGCTGCAGCGGTAGTTGCAGCGGGTGTTCATGTTCCACGACAGCACCCCCTCGAGGGGGTAGCGCGGAGCCTTGGGAGACTGGGTCACGGGCCGCCCCCCACACCCTCGATCATGCCGCGGTTGGCGGGCACGGTGCAGGGGCAGATGTCGTAAGGGCAGGACCGAGGCGCGTCCCACAGGGCGAGGGTTCCCTCGAGCAGGTTGCCCAGGCGGCCTTCCCCACCGCGGCGCGCGGTGCGGCAGGACCAGGCGGCGCCGTCCTTGTCCACGGTGGCGTAGTCCACCCCGGCCCAGCAGCGTCGGCCCCGGTAGCTGGGGGCCCGGTTGGCGGCGCGGGGGTCGTGGGATGAGCCCAGCAAGGCGGCCAGGGCGTCAGCGTCCGGGTAGTCGGCCACGCCCCCGTTGACCTTGTACAGCTGGGGAAACCAGCGGATGCCAGCATCGGTGAAGGCCCGCTTGCACACCGCGGCCTTTGCCTCGCGACCGGGCAGCACCACCTGGTTCACCACGAAGCGCACCTCGGGGTCGAGGATGTCGGCGAACCAAGCAGCCTTGGCCACGAAGGCCCCCAGGCTCACAGCCTCGAGGTGCAGGGAGGCCGAGACCACCCGCAGCCGACCCCGGCTCAGGGCCACGAAGCGCATCAGGTCCCGGGGGCTGGCGGACAGGTTGGTGAGCACGCTGAGGCAGTGGGGGGTGCGTGCCATGAGCGCAGGCACGAGGGTGTCCAGGAAGCCCGGCCAGGCGAAGGCCTCGCCCCCGGAACACTTGATCTCCCAGCTGCCAGGCAGGGCGGCCAAACCAGCGATGGCAGCATCGGCCTGATCAGGGCTGGGGGTCCCCCGTCGGCGCTTGGCGGACTGGATGCAGTAGCTGCAGTGGTAGTTGCAGGCGCCCACCACCTGCCACTCCATGGTGCGCTGGCGGGGCCTCATGGGCGCTCCACCTTGTCCAAGCGGGCTCGCCACGCGCGGTTCTGTTCGTACTTGCCGCAGCGGTGACAGCCCGCCGCCAGATCACCCGCCGCCAGGCGCGTGCGCCAGGCCTGCCAGGCTGCGCCGTACCACAGCTCATCGAAGCTGTGCTCGGCCAAAGAGCCCACCGTGAGCTCGGTGTCGCAGCAGTAAAGTAGCTCGCGGTCCACCGTCACACGGGCGTAGACGTAGCCCATGGCGCAGCCCACACGGGCCATGTCGGTGGTGACCAGGGCATCGCCCTCCCCCGCCGCCAGCTGGCCGGCCAGCAGGTCCAGGTTGGTGTCTACCCCCAGGCGCTCCGCCAAGGCCAGGGCCTGGTCCATGCCCTCGCCCCGGAGCCAGGCCAGCTGCTCGGAGCTAACGGCGCAGGCCTCGGTGCCCCCAGCCAGGGACGCGAGCTTGAGGTTGACCCGATCGGCGCGGAACAGGCGCCCAAAGCGCACCATCTCCACCAGCTGCCCGGCGTTGGGCCCGCTGATGGCGTGCACGTGGCGCACCCGCAGGCCCGCCCGCTGCAGAGCCCGCAGCCCCGCGCAGAGGCGGAAGAAGTGGTCCTCGTCCCAGCCCGGATGGAAAGCGCCGTAGACCTCCGGGGTGACCCCGTGGACCCCCACCAGCAGCTGATCCGGGGCGCAGGCCACCAGGCGGTCCAGATCGGCCGCCAGCAGATTGGTGATGAGGGTGACCCGCCAGCCCCGGGCCCGCAGGGCATCGATCATGGCGTAGGCGTCGGGGTGGGTCAGGGGCTCACCCATGCCCGAGAGCACCACGTCCCGCACCGATCCCAGGGCATCGAGCTGCGCGAGCAGATCCTCGAAGTCGGTCATGGGCATGCGACGGCGCTTCCAGGCGGCGGGCCGGGGGGTGGTCAGCAGGGGGGAGTGGTCCCAGCAGGTGATGCAGCGGGCGTTGCAGCCGTTGGTGATGTCGATGTGTACCGACATGGGACCGGCCTGGGGCTGGCCGCTGCGCAAGCCCTCGAGCACCGCGGCCCGGGCCTGTTTCAGGGGTGGAGCACCGCCCGCTGGGCCCTTGGCGTTCACCGGGCGTCGCCTCCGGTCTCGGCCTGCAGCTCCCGCAGCACGGCGGCCACGGTGGCACGACCCGCGCCTTCCCGGCGGGTGAAGCGGCCCAGGGCCTCGAAGAGCTCGTCTTCATGCACCAGCCAGGCCGTGGTGGCCTCGGTGAAGGCCTCCAGGCTCAAGCCGCCGCTGCGCTGAGACGGCACCGCCCGCAGCAGGGACACCGCGCCCATCCAGTCATCGAAGCGGGCCCAGCAAGGGAAGAGCCCTTCGCACGCCGCCAGCAGCTCGGCGCCACGGGCCGCGGGGAACTTGCGGGCCAGGGACTGCACCAGCTTGAAGGCCAGGGCCGGCGGAGCGCCACACTGGACCACCAGGGCCTGAAATGCCTGGACCCGCTGCGCCGCGGTGTCGGCACCGGGATCGGCGATGGCGTCGGCCTGGGCCTGGGCGCCGGCCCGCAGCAGCACCGCCCGGGTCTGGGCGCGAGCCGAAGGCGTGCCGTCGGCCAGCAAGCGCACCAGCTCCATGGCCTGGTCGAGCTGCTGACGTCCCCCACCCGCTGCCCCGGCCTGCTCGAGCAAGCCCATGACCTCCGAGTTCAAGACCCGGTCGGCCAGCTGTAGATCGGCGGCTGGGATCAAGCCCTCGAGGGCCTGCAGGGCGGCGGCCTTGGCACCGCTGGTGGGCACCAGGGCACGGGCCGCATCCGCGCTTCCAGGCGCCTCGAGCAATGCCGGGATCTGCGCCAGGCTCGCGGCGATGCGGCCGGCGCCCGCGGCCTCGGCCCGCTCGGCACGGCGGCGTTGGTCGTCGGCGATGCGGGGCAGGGGCAGGAAAACCGTGGGCACCCCGGCATGCATCAGCTCGTGGAAGCTGTTGTAGCCGGCAGCGGCCACCGCAGCGTCCACCCCGGTCAGCAGCTCGGCGGGAGTGTAGCGGTCCAGCCAAGTGATGCCGGCGCCCCGCAGCTCGGGGCCCTGGTACAGGGGGCCGGCGCCCACCACGACATGCCAGCCCTCGGCAGCGATGGCGCGCACGAGGCGGGGCAAGGTGTCTGCGGCACTCAGATCGCCCCCACCACCCAGTGTCAAGTAGACCGCCCGTTGGCCATCGGGGATGCCCAGGGCGGCTCGAGCCTGGTCCCTGGGGAGCAGCTCGCTGTGATCCCGCAGCAGGATCGGGCCAGTGCCTTCGTCGTGGGGCACGATCTGGTCGTGGTACAGGGGCAGCAGGGCCTGGTAGCTGGCGTCAGCCTCGAAGTCCGGGCGTACCCGCCGGGCCACTAACACCCGGCGCCGAGCCAGCTCGAGCACCGGGGCCAGCTCACCCACGCTCCCCGCAGGGAAGGTGTCCACCAGCAGCAGGTCGGGCTGCAGGCCGGCCACGGCATTGAGCACCCAGCCCCGCAGGATGGACAGGTAGCGTTCTGGGGGGAGGCCCGCGTCCCGCAGCATGGCCTTCGACGGCAGCTTGAGGGCGGGGATGCCCTCGCGTCGGGCCAGGGTGTCAGCCTCGGAGCTGGTGAGCACCCAGCACTCGCAGGGTCGCTCGAGCAGCGCGGCGATGCGCCGAACCCAGCGCAGGATGGCCAGCTGACGCACCAGGTGGCCCATGCCCCGGCCATTGATGGCGTAGGAGACGACCCGGAGACGGCTCACGAAATGTAGCCCAGGTCGTCTGCGCCGGCCTGAGCCGCTGTGGCCTCTGTGACGGCCGCGACGGCCGCGGCTTCCGCCAGGGAGGGGTCGTGGTCCGGCCGGTGCTCGGGGTGCTCGTCGTACCAGGAGCGCAGCCGAGGCGTGAGGCGGCTAGGGCGGCTGCCGGTGAACTCGAACCACCACAGATCGGGATCGTTGTCGAGCTCGAAGCGCTGGTAGCCGTCGTAGGCCACCAGGCGCCGGGTGAGCTTGGACAGCTTGGCGTGGCGGCTGTGGAACTTGGGGATCTTCTCGTCGAAGCGACGGTCCCGCTCCACATCGACGGCGGACACCGGGCGCACGCCCTTGCGGCGGAACTTGGCCGCCTTGCGCTGGTACTTGCTCTGGCGTCCGGTGAGGTCGGCCAGCACGCCATCGACGGCCTGGGTCCGCAGCTCGATCAGGTACCCCAGCTTGGCCTGCAGACCCGCGGCCTTGCGCAGGCCCATGGTCAGGGACCGGTCGCTGTCCTGATCCTCGGTGAGCCACTGGGCCAGCAGGGCCGGATCGGCGTTCTCGAAGAAGTCAGCCAGGGCCTGCTGGGAGGCGGTGAGCACCATGGCGGGCAGCTGGGGCAGGGTAGCGACGGCGTGGTCATGCTCGCGCACCAGTTCGTGCACCGCGTCGATGCGTGCGTCCACCCGGGCCAGCTCCCCCTGCCAGCGGATGCGCTCGGCGGCCACCTTGCGGTAGGCCGGCAGCACGTCGTCGCCGAAGTCGTCCAGTTCGAGGGCCTCGCAGATGCCATCACCCGCAGCCCAGAGCTTCCAGTAGCGTACCGACAGGACCGGGATCTCGTAGTCCGGGGTGTCGTAGCCCAGCTCCACCAGCTCCTGGAAGCCCTCGAGGCCCTCGAAGCGCTGGCACTCGTGCACCCAGGGCTCGAGCAGTGAAAGCACCTCCACTCGCTCCAGGGTCAGGGATCCTGCGGGCCCCACGATGTACTCCCGGCGCTGATAGTTCTCGTCGGCCAGGACCCGGGCCACGGTGCGACGCAGCATGTCGGCCTGCTTGGCCATGGCCGCCAGGGGGTCCCGCCGGGTGAAGCCCCGAAACCCCGTGAGCTTTTCGGCCCGCTGTAGGGCTTCGGCACTCAGGGCGGGCAGGTAGGCCTGGGCCAGCTCAACCTGGGCGGCCGCAGCCTGGCTCGCGACCCTGGTGTGATGTCGGGCCAGCTCCAGGCGCAGGGCCTCGAAAGGAGCCATGAGCTCGGAGACCTGCTGGACGCGCTGTTCGAAGTGTTCTGCGGCCTGGAACGACGAGATGGACATACTGCCTCGGGGCGCACAGGGGGAGATTTCGCCCTAACCTGACGCCTGGCCATTCCGCCGTCGCACCACGACACACCATCCATCGTGGACGAAAACGCACGCGTTCAGCTCGCCGTGGGCGCCAGAGGTGTAACGCCGCGACAGGGACCCCAGTGAGCGGAGGCGACGGAGTAGCGACCTACAAAGCCACCAGGTAGAGCCTCTTCCAGGTGTCGCCTTTCCCCTCGAACGGCCAGGATGCGTTGTCGATGTCACCAGCCCCTCCGATAGCAGAGCCCTGCAAGCCTAGGTGCAGACAGCGACGTTGGGCCCTCGTCCCACTGCTGGCCGCCGCGGTGGCATGTGGAGGCCAACAAGACGCGCCCTCGGAACACGCCCCCGTTCCAGACATGGTCCTGGTGCTGGTGGCCGGTCTCCGCGCCGATCCCCCTGACAACCCTGGGGCCGAGCAGGCCTTTCTCGCGCCGTTCCAGGGGCGCATTCCCTTGCGCGCCACAGCGGCCTATGCCCAGTCTCCCGTCGCACGGGTCAGCCTCGGCTCGCTGCTCACAGGCCGCTATCCCAGCGCCATTCCCCTCTGTGGCGCCGTCGTGGAGGATCCGGAGGCTCGGATCGAGCAGCCGTGGTGTCACACCATGCCCAAGAAGCTCGAGACCCTACCCGGGGTCTTGAGCCTGTACGGATTCCGCACGGCGATGTTCCAGTCGAACCTGGCTGGAGGCGAAGAGCTCGGACAGGCCTTTCAACACTCCGTGGACCTGACCGAGAGCTGGACTTCCTGGGAGACTCCCTGGAAGCGCCTTCGAGACGAGGCGGGTGCGTGGTGGTCGGAGAACGCGGACCATCCCCGCCTCCTGGTGCTGATGCTGCCAGACCTGCAGGTGCAGCACCGGCCCGATCTGCGCGAAGCCATGGGGCTCCCCGGCCAGCCAGAGGAACATGAGTCGGCGCTGCGGCGGGATCTTCGACCCTCCATCTTGGCCGAGCTCCAGGAGTCGGGCGGGCTGGCCAGCATCGAGGGACTGGGCAAAGAGTCAGGCAGGCGCCAAACCAAGCTCACGGGTGGCCCAGGACCCAAGACGAAAGGCCCTCCCAGCCACCGCGGCAAGAACTCGAGGCCCGGCCGTCCGGAGGCACACTGGAAGCACCTGGATCGGCAGACCGTGCTGGACACCTACACCAACGGCGCGAGGGAGGTTGGGGAACAGATCGACCGGCTGTTGACCCAGCTGGAACCATCCCAACGCGAACGCATCGTGCTGCTCTCATCCACCAATGGCATCAGCATGGGGGAACACAGCGGGACCACGGTGCTTCCCCACGGGTTTGCTTGGTCCAACCTGGTGTTGGACAGAACCGTTCACGTTCCGTTCGCCTTCGTCGGCTCCAGCCCCTCCAAGACCGAGCTGATCGAACATCCCGTCGAGCTGGCCGACATCATGCCCACGCTGCTCTCCAGGGCGGGCGTGGTCATGCCCCATGGGCTGCCAGGCGCAGCGCTGACGGGCCAGGACCCGTCCACAGAGGACGAGCTGGCCTACATGGAGTTCGGAGACATGCTCGCCATCAGGAGAGGTGAGCACCTGCTCACCTTCCGCGCCATGCTCCACCACTGCACTTCCCTGGATCCCGATCTCACCGAGCTGCTGCTCAGCTCTTCTGGGAACGAGAAGGCCTACACCTTGCACAATGTCTTGACGGATCCGATGCAGGAGAAAAGGCTCGCTGAGGAGATGGGCTCCCTCGAGGAAGCACTGATCGAGATCCGCACCGGGCTGGGCGCCCCCCCGAGCCACATCAGCAGCGAGCAATTCAGAGAGCTGCGCCTGACACCCACCGAGGGGTATTGGTAGCGTTGGAGCCACCCCCCGGGAGAGCTGTCGCCGCCTGACCATACGCTGGATGGCCTCCGCTGCCTCGACCACCACCGGCCCCAGGCTGGCGAGGAAGGCGTGGCTCGACCTTGCCGCAGCGATCAGCTGCGGTACGACCTCAGACACAGGGAGCAGGACAGACCTGCATGGAACCCCGTCTCCGTTGCCAAGTCACTCCCGAGTCGCGTTGACGCTGGACCGGTACACTGCCTGGCGCCGAGGATGTCACCCGTGTGTCACGCGTCGACCCCCATCTGGACCAAGCGCCGCCTCTGACGTGATCCCGGGGCTCTGCTGTGACGTTACGCGGAGGGGGGGCGGGGCGGCGCAATACAGCGACTATCCGGATGGGAAATCACTACTGCCGACGACACAGCACCATGCCCCAAAGGCCCATGAGCAGCCAGAGCGGAGTAGGCGCGACGGGAGCGCTGGCGCAGCCCTTCTTGGTCCCCCCTCCCTGCAAGCCCGTGTCGACATCGGTGTCTGCGTCTGTGTCTGCGTCTGCGTCTGCGTCTGCGTCTGCGTCTGCGTCTGCGTCTGCGTCTGCGTCTGCGTCTGCGTCTGCGTCTGCGTCTGCGTCTGCGTCTGCGTCTGCATCTGCATCTGCATCTGCATCTGCATCTGCATCTGCATCTGCATCGGTGTCGGTGTCTGCATCTGCGTCGGTGTCGGTGTCGGACTCACCAGTGTCATCCGGTCCGCTGCTGGCATCGTAGCCATCACAGTCCTGGTCGATTCCGTCATCGGGGGTGTCCACAGCGTCGGGGTTGATGCCTGCGTCTTCGTCGTCGCAGTCATCCCCCCCCGAGCTGTCGGCGTCGAAACCGTCGTCATCAGCGTCGTAGTCGGAGTTGCCCTGGCAGTCAGAGTCCACCCCGTCGTACCAAACATCCTTCGCGTCCGGGTGCGTGGCGCTGTCAGCATCGTCGCAGTCGTCTTGGTACGGGTAGCCGTCTCTGTCGCCGTCGTAGGTGATGGAGTCGGGACCGCCCGATGCACCGATGTCCGATGGCGACCCATCGGGATCGACCATGCTCGAGTAGCCCGCGTCGACCAGAGGGCTCGACAGCGAGGGCATGAGATCGTCCGCGCAGTCGCCAGTGTAGCCGGGGATGTCAGGGTCGGCCTCGAAGTTGCCGAACGAGCTGACCCACATGCTGTCGAGCCTGCTGGTCAGGTGGTCCGCGCTGTTGTCGTACCAGGCGTTGTTCGAGAACACGGTGAGCGCAGCTGCGTCGGTTGTGGCGTCGGCGCCATGGCCCGCCGAGGCGAAGGCGAAGAGGTTGTTGATCAAGCTGGTTGCGTCGGAGCCGTAGATGTACAGGTGGCCACCGCTGGTGGCACTGTTGCCCATGAAGGTGTTGTTCGCCAGGTCCACGGTCCCTGCCGCAGAGATGTAGACACCGCCGCCCAGGTCGGACTGGTTGAGCATAAACTCGTTGTTTGTCGCGGTCAGCGTCCCGGAAGAGGAACGCGCGTACAGGTACAGCCCTCCACCACCATCCGGCGCATAGTTGTCACAGATTCTGTTCCCCAGCAATGTGTTGCTTCCAGCCCCGACGGACATCCACAGACCACCGCCGAAGTCCCCCGCGGTGTTTCCGACGATGCTATTGCCCTGGACCACATTGCTCACCGAGCCGCTGACCTGCAACGCCCCGCTCTCTTCGGTCGAAACGTTGTTGGTGAAGGTGCAGTCCAGAACGGACAGATCTCCAGTGCCGACTCTGAGTCCGGCTCCCGCCTCGGCCATGTTGGCGTCAAAGTCCAGGCGCTCGAAGGCCCCTGAAGAGCTGCTGGCCGTGCTCATCCAGATGCCGCCCCCCTCTTCGCCTTCGTTGCTGGTGAAGGTGGAGTCGTACACCTCAGCCGTGCCGACGTCATCGATGTGCATGCCGCCACCTTCGTCGGCGGCGACGTTGCCCACGAAGCTCGAGTCGGTCACCAACAGGTCTCCATAACCAGCATCGATGTAGATCCCCGCGCCTCGACCCGTCGCCTCGTTGGCGGTGAAGCCACACGCATCGCAGCTCAGGTCGGCGGTCAAGCCGTAATAGTGGATTGCGCCGCCGTCTTCGCTGACGCTGTTACCCACAAAGTCGCTGGTCGTCAGCTCGATGGTGGCGTTGTAGGCGTAGATGGCCCCGCCGTCATCCGCAGTGTTGTCCGTGAAGTACAGGTCCGTACCCGTGAGGTCGATCTGACGGGCGTGGACTGCTCCCCCATCGTTGCTCGACTCATTGCCGTCAAAGATGCAATCATCCAGGGTAACCACCGCACCGTCGTCGATGTACAGCGCCCCACCCTGGCTGCCGTCGTTGTCCTCGAAGCTGCTCGATGTGATGCTCACCGTGGTGTCTTCGTTGGCGAAGATGCCGGCGCCCTGACGGGATTCGTTGCCTATAAAGCTGGTGTTCGTCAGGGTGGCGTCGGCATCGGTCCATAAGGTGATGCCGCCCCCATAGGGGCTCACGCCCGTGTTCTGACTGAAGGTGGTGCCGTCCATCGTCAGCACGGAGTCGCTGCCAACAAAAAGCGCCGAGGCGTCGTCCGCACCAGTCCACAATCCACCGGTCACGTCGATCAGCCCGTTCTGCGAAGCGTACACCAGTGCTCCATGATAAGACGGAGCTGAGTCTGGAATCCAGCTGATGTCCACATCGGTGAACTGGGCCGTGACGCCGTCATCAAGGTATAGCGCGCCCCCTGAGGTGCCGGCGTGGACGCCATCGAAATCAACGTTGTCAAGCACTACGGTGCTGCCAGATCCAGCGTAGATGCCGCCACCGTAGCGGTCAGCCTGCACGGTGGTGAATGTGCTGTCCTGGACGGTCAGCGCGGTGCCCGCGTTCATCCAAATCGAGCCGCCCTGCTGCGACGCATCCCCTTCTTCGAAGGTGCTGTTGTCAATGACCACCGAAGCCCCCCCATCCAGGGTGATGTGGCCGCCGTAGTCGGTGCTGATACCCGGAAACTCGAAGCCACTAAGGGTTGGCGCGCCCCCGTCGATGACCACGGCGGTGTCAGCTGACGTGTAGATCGCGATGTCGCTCAACGAGGCGCTGGCGTTCGTCAAGGCGATGGCCTGTCCCGAGGTGGCGTACAGGGTGAAACCCTGCAGGGAGGCCGCAGCCGACTCACCGTTGATCAGGCTCACCAGGAATCCACTTGTCGTGTCCCGGATCATCGTCGTGCTCATGCCGTCGGTGCTGGTGATGGCTATATTCTTGCCGGAGTAGTCGATGCTCTCCATGTACAAACCGGCGGCCACCTCGATGCTGTCGCCACTGGCCGCTGCGTCGATTGCGTCTTGGATCGATGTGTGGTCCGCTCCGCTGCCACCTACCGTCCACGTCGCCGCGCGGGCGACGCCCGACAGGCTGATGAGGACGACTGTGATGTATGCCGTTCGCATTGTGCGCTCTCCGATTGTGGTATCGCTGGAGAATTACCCCACTTAACGCCTATAACCTGACCCATAGTCCCCTGTTGTAGGCTCCCTGGTCGGACGGGCCGACTCGCGGAGGCGTGGCCTGGCCGTTCTCGTCGCCGCCCCAGCAGACGAGCTCGCCGGCGGTGGTGATCCCGCAGGCGTGGTAGCCACCCAGCGAGATGGTGGCGAAGGTCTCATCCGGAGGGCTGGCTTGCCCGTACTCGTCTGCGCCCCAGCAATGGGCGTGCCCAGCGCTGTCCAGCGCACAGGCGAAGCGGGTGCCACAATCCACGGCGGCGAAGCTGCCCTCCGGAGGAGACAGCTCGCCATCCCCGTTGTTGCTGCCCCAGCAGGTCAGCACCCCCTGCCGGCTCCGTTGGCGTCTGGGCCCTGGACTTCAGAGATTCCAGCTTCTGGTACAGCGATGGCTCCAGCGGCACCCTCGAGGTATTCGACTCCGGAGGCGCCCTGGACGTTGTCTGGCACGGTGTGTCCCTCACCAGTACGGCTGGGACGCTGGTGTCGGAAGAGGGCTGGCTACGCTGCACGCCCGAGTAGCTGGCCCCGAGGGACTCCCCCGTCCATCGTCGTCATCACCCTATTCGAGCTCGAGGCTGCCCAGGCCCACCATGTCCAGGCTGTAGGTGTCCAGCGCGCTGGACAGGCTCGCGTGATCCATGTCGCTCCAGCTCAGCTGCGCCTCGCCCCAGCTCTCCCAGCCGTTGGACGACCTCACCACCGTGCGTCCGCTCCAGCTACTGCCAGTGATTGCGGCATCGCTCTGCTTGACCTCCATCGTCACGATCTCTCCCAAGAGCACGTCGGCGTAGGGCTGGGCCAGGTCGGGCTGGCATTGGACCGTGAAGGACACAACCGCTCCGCCTCGGGCCATGGTCGTGGCGCAGTCCATGATGAACTCGCGCTCTTGAGCCTCGTAGACAGCCCATGCTCTGACCTGGTGGTTGCCGGCGTACTCGCCATCACCGTCGATGCGGCCGTCGCAGTCGTCGTCGACCTCGTTCCAGGTCTCTTCGGCGCCCGGATGGACCGAGGGGTCCAAGTCGTCGCAGTCGACGGTCTCATCGTGGCCGTCTTCGTCCTGATCGGCCGGCCCCGGCGCCTGGGTGTCCTGGGTGTCCTGGGTGTCCTGGGTGTCCTGGGTGTCCTGGGTGTCCGGACCTCCGCTGTCCATGGGACCGAGTCCGGGAACGCCGCAGGCGATGACGAGGAAGAGCAACATCGGCCCATCATGCCACGACCTCGAACTTCGCGATGGACCGAGCCGATGCAGGCTACCGCAGGGTGTGGGATGCTGAAGACGCATCCCATCGTGCGGGTTGATCCATATGGCCCTTGCTTCTCACACCCAACCATTCGCCTTCTGTCTGGTGTCGCTCACACTTCTCTGCTCGGGATGCGGCCCGGACGACGACACCGGTCAGCCTGCGGATGGTCTGGTTCGGGGCTTCGGCCTCTCTCCCCAGGGCTTCCCGCTGGACTGGGCTGAGACCGAGGCTTTCTACCTCGAGGTCGGGGCCATGGAGCGCGGCGGAGTCATGTGGAACGGCGCCTGGCGGGACGACATCGAAGGGGCCAGCGATGCCGGCGAGGTGCCCGTGATGGCGGGGGGCTTGCCCAGCTTGGGGGAGACCTACAGCTTTGTCCCGATCCTGGTCTTCGGCTGGCGCAGCGGGGACGAACCGCTGCTCTCCGTTCCCGGTGACGCCACCAACGACTGGAGCAACGAGCAGGCCAAGGAACTCTTCAGCGCCATGTTGGTGGAGCACGCCGGCGCCACCCAGGCTCCATGGGTCTTCATCGGCAACGAAAACAGCGCCTACTACGAACAGGACCCCCAAGACTACGCCAGGTGGGTGGCGTTCTACGAAGATGTCTACGACCGCATCAAGGCCGAGTCACCCACAACCCGCGTGGGCACCATCTTCAACTTCGAGCACCTCTCGGGCCAGGGGGAGTTGGCCGGCTGGAGCACACCCCGGTGGGAGGCCCTCGAGGCCCACGACCTGTCGAAGATCGACGCGCTGGGGCTGACGGTCTACCCCTTCCTACACCACGCCAGCCCCGCTGATGTAAGTGCCGACTACCTCGACCCCCTGTTCGAGCGCATTGGCGACCTGCCCATCGCCGTGACCGAGACAGGCTGGCCTGCGGAGGACCTCGGCGAGCTGCAGATCCCCTGGGAACAATCCCCCGAGGCCCAGGTGGACTACCTCGACACCCTGGGTGGGCTGCTCGAGGGCCGTGATGTGCCCCTGGTCAACTGGCTCTTCCTGCACGCCATGGCGGATCCTGGGGACAGCTCCACGGACTGGCAGGTCTTCGGCAGCGTCTCCATCCGCGACGGAGCCGGCGACGAGCGGCCCGTCCACGAGGCCTGGACGGCTTTCGAGCCCTGATCGCCGTGTCTTGCCTTCGAGGGGGCAATCCCCTACCCTCCGGGCTTTGTTATCGTCGCCCGCCTTCGTCGGGCAGCGTCCCGATGGCACCCGCCACCCCATGCAGATCCAGGGCCGCGCGGTGCCCGGCGACAGCCGCATCCGCGTGACGGGCTTCCGCGACCTGACCAAGCAACGTCAGGCCGAAGCCGAGCGACACAGCCTGCAGGAGCGGCTGGTACAGCTGAACTCCGGTGAGGCACGGATCAAACAGTTGGACAGGCCCGGCCCCAGGCCCAGGTTCGTACTGCTCGACGGCGTCATGCCCGGCATGGGAGGCGACGCGGCCCGTGCCATCTTCCGCGAGCGCTGGCCCGATCTTCGCCTGCTGATCGTGTCGGGGCGAGAGCGCCCGGCGGATCTCGACCTGGACGACCCCGGCTGCGCGTTCCTGACCAAGCCCTTCCGCAGCCACGAACTGGCCGCTGCGCTGGCCAAGTTCGCGCAGGGAGTGCCGACCGCAACAAGGTAATCGTCGTTTCCTGCTAGGCACCGACCCCACCTCGCGCGTCAACGCTGCTATGGCGCCTCCACCATCGGCGCGGTCCGCACCACCACGTGGTTGCCGCTGTCCTCGCTGTCCGTGGATTGGTACATGAACCAGGTGGAGGTCTCTCGGTCCAGCATGACCGTAGTATGGCGATAGGCGCCGTCGAAGGCACTGTAGCTCCGCTCGGGCTCGCCCAGCGCGGCCGGGTTGTCGTAGGGGGCCCGCCGGACCTCGATGCGGTTGGACTGGAAGTCGCGCACCACGAACAGCGCCACCTCGTCTTCGCTGATGCGCACCGGATCGCAGCCCCCGATGACGTCACCTGTGACCAGCACGGGCGTGGATGAGGTCAGCTGGGTGGTCGAGTTGCCCCAGGCACCTCCCAGGTCCCAGCTGGCTTCGTGGCCCTTGGCTCCGTAGTAGACAAACCAGCCATCGGCGGTGCGCAGCACCCCCAGAGGGAACAGCTCGTCGCCATAGCCCCACACCGCTGCGTCGTCCCAGCTCACCACATAGCCTTGGTCCTCGAGCTGCAGGCCGTCCTGCGATGTCGCCAGCGCCACGTAGCCCTGCACCGACTCTGTGGTGGCGTTCGCGGCCCAGATCGCGGAGTAGTACAGCACCACCTGGTCCCCCTCGACGGTCGCGCCGGCCGAGAACACACCCTCCTCTTCATTGCCGTGGGGCAGGTGGGTCAAGACAGGGTTGCCGCCGTGCTTGGTGAAGTGGATGCCATCGGTGCTGGTGGCCACACCGAGGGCGCGGTCGCTCGGGCCGCCATCGGTGCTGCGGTCCCCAGCGGCCCCCACGTAGTAGAGCAGCCAGGTGCCGTCCTTCTTGACCACAGCGCTGGGGCTGATCTGACCGTACAGTCGGCTGTCCCAGGCGCTGGCGGCACCCGCCTCGAGAGCGATGCCCTGCAAGGTCCAGTCGCTCTGTTCCGGGATGGTCACCGGGACCAGCAGCTGCGGGCCCGGAGGGTCACTATCGCCGGTGTCGACAACGGAGCCGCTGTCCCCCACGTGCGGGAGATCATCCTCGGGCTCGATGGGCTCGGGATCGAAGCTGCAGCTCAGCAGGAGCGCACAGGCGAAGAGAACGAGGTATCCAGGGTGCATGAGGGCCCTCATTCCGTGGGGGGCAGGAGCAGCCGGTAGCGCATCCCGCCGTTGACGTAGGCCATGTGCAGCCGTCCGCGGGTGTCGGTCGCCATGGCGCAGCGGCTACCCTCGGTGACCGCCTGGGGCTCCCCGATGCGGCCGTCCGAGTAGACATCCACCAAGTGAACCCAGCCGTCCGCGCCGGACCAGCAGAGGAATGCGCCCCCGCCATGGCGCGGGGCCCACTGAGGGCCGAAGCGGTCGACACCGTTTCCGTTGCTGGCCGGGTCGGGGTCGATGACCGGCAGCGCGGAGGCATCGAAGACCAGCGCCTGCCCGTTCCAGACGTTGATGACCACCCCGGGGTCATAGTCCACGGCGATGTAGGCCACCGTGGGATCGTCGCCGTCCAGCCCCAAGCCCGGATGGCGTGTGTCCTCGCCCTGCTCGTCGTATGCACTGTAGCTGGCCCAGGTGACCGTGCTGTCCATCAGCGAGCTCCGGTAGGCGCTCTCGGATTGGTTGTAGCCACCCATCACGCCGTGCCACACACCCTGCTGGCCGTCCCGGGGTGCGATCAGGAAGCGCAGCTTCTCGCCGGTGATCCCCAGCTCATGCAGGCCCGAGTCCACCACGGCGCCCGTGGAGTCCACCTCCTGCCAGTTGCCCTCCCTGGCCATGACCGGCGCGCGGTCGGGCTGGAAGGGGTCGATGGAGAGGTTGCCGTTGGCCCAGGTGATGTAGATCTTGGTGTGGAAGACCTCGCTGGGCGCGGTGGACATGTCCCCCAGCAGCCAGACGCCCTGACCACACTCGGACTCCACGTTCGAGGTGGCATACCACGACGAGATCCAGGCACGGTCCTGGGCGTCGATCTCCATGTGGGGCAGATAGTTGCGGTCGGAACCCCAGTTGTCTTGGGCGAACAAGGACTCACTCCAGGAGCCTCCAAGCTTGTGGTAGATGTACAGCGTGTCGCTCCAGTCCTTGTCGATGACGATGTGGGGCTGATCCGCTACATCCACCGCGATGCTGGGGCGGGAGCCTTCGAACGAACCCGCCTGCTCCTCGGGGCCGATTTCCCAGGCCAGGCGCTCCACGGCGGTGTCTTCCGTCGTCGGAGGCTCACCGCTGTCATCGATGGGCCAGTCATGACCCGCACTGTCGTCGAGAAGGGACTCGTGGGATCCGAGGAGCTGGTTGGGGATACTGCACCCGGTGAGGACGAGCAGGGGCACGACGTAGCGTGCGAGGTACACGATCATGATTGTCCTGCTGAAGATCCGCCATGGAGGCTGGTGGGGGCGAACTGGAGGATACGCAAGAATCGGGCCAGGTGCAGCTGTCGCGCAAAGAGAGATTTCGACCTGGAAGCGGGCAGCCAACTGGGGAGGCGCGGACCCACCCACGAGCCGCGCAGTGCCCCAACCGTGCCCCAGAGGGGGGCCCCCTTGCACCGTGGCCGCTCGCTCGGCCTCCTGCGCAGCCCCGGGCTGGCAGGGCTTCCCAGCAACACGTTGCCCGGCTCGAGATGTGGCACGCCAAGGTGCTGTCACCTCCGGTTCGGGGCACCCTCGAGGCTCGCTGTTGTGTGCTTTCGTGATGACCTGTGACCTATTCGTCGCTGACGCTGGGTTGCCCGCCACCACCCGAAGTGTCACGACTGGTCGCAAGCGGCTGGCTCACTGTGGGTTCCCTTGATACCTGCCAGCAGTCCCCTGCCGAGGAACGAATCATGAGCAAGCCCCAGAAGAAAGTAGAGACCGAGACCGTCCAGGTCAGCGAGACCACTCCGGCTCGTCGCCCCCTTCCCCAGGTCAAGACTCAGGTGAAGGCTGGCCCCGCTCGTCGCACCGAGAACTTCGGCGACCCCATCGGCAACTACAACTGGACCGTCACCACGGCCTAGCGCTCCGCGCTGCACAGCCCTTGGGACCAGGCCCCATGATGGCCTCCTGTCCATGATCCGCCTGCGGCTCTCTCCCCTTGCGTGCGTACGCTGGCGCGATGGTGAGATCGAGCTCGAGTCCGGGACCTCTCCCCACGTACATCGCTGGCAAGGCGGGGAGCTGCTGGCAGTGCTGGACGGTTTCGCCCGTCCCGCCACGGTCGATGACATCGTCGCAGCGCATCCCGAGCACCATCCTGACGAACTGCGGGCCCTGCTCGACACCTTCCGCGCCAGCGGCGTCCTGGTGCCCGAGGCCGTCGCCACGGAGCAGTCCGCCGGTGACCCCGAGCTGACTTGGATCTCGGAGGCTCGAGCCACGGCCGCCGTGGCCGGCGCCCTCGCCGACAGCGGGCTGCGGGTGGAAGACGCCGGCCAGACCGTCAGCACCCACGGCCGAGACACCCTGAGCCCCGGCTGCCAGGCCTGCAAGGACGGCGGCTGGGTCTGCACCTACCTGGGCTTCCGCTGTGACGCCGCCTGCGGATTCTGCCCCCAGGCCCCCAGCCGGGGGCGGCGTGACGAGACGCGGATCGGCACCGCCTTCGTGCCGGCACTGATGGACTTCGTGGACCGCCACACACAGCGCGTGTCCGGCATCTCCGTCAGCGGCGGCGAGCTCTGCCACTACCGCGACCAAGGCCTCGCTATCCTCGCCCACGCCCAACGACATCAGCCCGAGGCCTGGCGCTGGGCCTACACCAACGGGCTCGAGCTCGAACTCTCCTTCCTGGAGGCGCTGGCGACGCACGGCCTACAGGAATTGCGCTTCAACCTGGCAGCGAGCGGCTGGAATGCCCGGGTGCGCGCCAAGGTAGAACTGGCCGTAGCGCTGCTACCCTGGGTGACGGTGGAGGTACCGAGCACCCGGCGTACGCACCGTGCCTTACTCGAGGACGGGATGCTCGAGTGGCTGGAAGCCACGGGAGTGCGTCAGCTCAACCTCGCTCAGCTCTGCATCCCGGAGTCCACCCCCGACGCACCCGTTGCCCGCAACCATGCGGACGACGGCCCGTTCTACACCGTGGCCGGCGCGCACTACTCCTTGCCCAGCCGCCTCCGCAGCCTGGAGATCATGGTCGCCGCCCGGCAGCGCGCACCGGAGCTTATGGTCAACGACTGCTCGAGCGGCGCCAAGCGGCTGCAGGACACCGCCCGTCGTCTGAACTGGGGTCACGATCTGCCCACCATGCTGCGCTGTCGCTGGCCCCATCCTGCCCAGCCTCCCATGCCTCCCGAGCCTCCGAACGGTGCGCAGCGCTCTCCCTCGGGGCTGCGCTGGGTCGAGCTGCATCCGGGATCGGGGGGGCCTCGCCCTGGGCCGCTGGACTGGGTGCGGGTGCACAACACAGGGTGGACCTCCGATGGCGCGGTGTTCGACAGCACCTGGCTGCGCGCCGATCATGGGCAACTCCTGCCCCTCGCCCAGGCCATTCCTGGCTGGGCAGAAGCGGTGTGCGGCATGACCGTCGGTGAGCGCAGGGCGCTGTGGCTTCCCGAAGCGTGCGCCTACCGCGGCGAGCCCGGCCGGCCGGCTGGGACACTGAGGTTCGACGTGGAGCTGCTGGGGATCGCTGGCTGATCAGGGATGGGCGACCACCAGCAAGGTGGGTGCCCGACGCAGCACGCAGTGGAGCACACGCTCGAGGCTCGCAGGATCGAGGGCGGCCAGGGTCTCGTCGAGCAGGACCAGCTCTGTGCCCTGCAGCAGGGCCCGAGCAAGGAAGAGCCGCGACCGCTCGCCGTGGGATAGCTGCCAGCCCGATTCGCCCACCATCTGGTACAGACCCGATGGCATACGCTCGAGCAGCTCACCCAGGCCCAGATCAACGCAAATCTCCTCGGCATCTGCGAGGTCCTCGGGCAGGGGTGGCCAGCGGCGCCCCATCAGCAGGTTGAAGGCCAGCGGCCCCGCGAAGACGTGGTTCTCGTGGAACTGGGGAGCCGCGCTGATGGCACGGCGCCAGCCCTCGGCGCCAACGCTCGCTCGGTCCAGCCCAGACAACAGCAGCAGGCCACCAGCCGGCTCCCGCAGCCCAGCGATCAACGCGATGAGTGTGGACTTACCACCTCCCGAGACGCCTTCTACCAGGAGGCGATCGCCCCGTCGAATGGTGAGGTCGAGGCCCTCGAATACCGCATCTTTGCGGCCGGCATGGGTGTAGGCCAGGTCCCGCAGCTCGAGCAGCGGCGCGTCGGGCGCCTCCACCTTTGCAGGGGAGACCAGCGGTGAGCCGGCTGAGATCGGACGCGCGGCCGCGTGGAAGATGAGCGCGATCCTGCGCCAGCCGATGCCCGCATCCACCAGGCTGGCCACACCCGTGGAGACCCGCTGCAAGCCTTGCGCTGCCAGGAACACACCGCCCAGGGAGATGGCCAGCCGCGCGGGGGTGGCGGCCACGCCCAGCAGAGCCGGGGTGAGCAGGAGCACGCCCAGGACAACCCACCCGCGCACGGGGAGCGCGGTCACGGCGACCGCCGCGCGGTCCATGCTCCGGCTGCTGTCCAGGTAGCGGCTCAGCTCCCGATCCTCCGCCATGTGCCAACGATCCGGAGGGAGCTGGACCACCCGCGTGCGCTGCCCGACCATGGCCTCGATGGTCTGGTGGCTCTGCTCGAGACGCCGGTCGGTCCAGTCCTGCCGGCGCCGAGCGTACAGCCACGACACCCCGAGCACCACAACCAACCACCCGGCCAGGGCGAAGGCGTGGGGGGCACCGGCGGCGCCCTGGGCGAGCACCCAACCCGCGAAGCCCAGCTCCACCACAGCCACCGCAACCCCGAGCCCACCCGCCAAGCCGAGGTACTCGACCGCCTCCGCCTCGAGCACCCGTGACACGAGCTGTCCGACCCCCAGGTGGCGGATCTCGTCCGGGCGCAGCCGGGTCAATCCCTCGTGCAGCCGCTGCTTGAGCAGCACCCCCGCTCCCACGGCGCAGGAGCCCTGCAGCCAGGTTGCGGCCATCTGCAGGGGCACCAGGCTGATCAACGCCAGCAGCCAGGCCAGCAGCCAGCCCGGCTCGAGGCGCCCCATCAGGGTGCCCCGCCCCACCAGCCACCAGGCCACCAGCAGCATGGCGTACTCGACGCAGCTCAATGCCAGGAGCAGCAGCAAACGCCGCACCGGACCGGCGACCATCCTCTTCCAGAACGAGACGGCGGTCGGCGCGCGCAACAACCAGAACCCACCGATGGGGTCGGCCGCCAGGGTGTGCGCCATGAGGGCGCTCAGCGCGCGCTCCCGTTGCCCCTCTGGAACCTCGGCAGAGGCCAGCACCCCTTCCAGGTGTGGGCGCACGCGGTCCTCGAGGGCCACACACACCATGCGACGCAGGCGCTGGGTGGGAAGGGCATGGATGGCACCGTCTGGGGCCAGCAAGCGTGCTCGCCCTCGCCAGTCCCGCCCGATCAGCGCCAGGAAGCGTGGCTCACCATCGCCGCGCAGCCGCACCAGGGCCGGCCCGGCGCGACCGAGCATGTCGGACAGATCGCCGTACTGGGCATGCACCGCTTGGCTCTCGAGCCCGAGCTTGCTGCTGGCTTCTTGGAGCCAACGATCGGGATCCATCTCAGCGGACGGGGCGACCATGGGCTCCTCGCGCGCGGGTAGGCCGGCCGCCCTGGCGGTGGCCCACAGAGCCTCGCCAAGCCGTGCGAGGGGCCAGTCGAGGCGCGGCTCAGCCATCGGCCTCTCCTGCGGCATCCCCGGCCAGCGACCGGAGGCCACCGTCTTCCATACGCAGCCGCCGCCACCGAGCCTGCCGCTCCAGGGCGCTCCAGCTGACTCGCTCGGCATCCAGCATCGCGCGGTAGCGTGAGTCGGGGCGAGCCCCGAGGGCCGCGGGTGGGCCCAGCTCAACGATGCGACCACGCTCCATCACCACCACGCGATCGAACGCGGCGGTCTCGCTGATGTCGTGGGTCACGCACAGCAGGGTTGCTTCCCGCCAGCGCTCCCGGCCGCGGGTGAGCAACGTCCTGCGGGCTGTGCGGTCCAGGCCGCGGAAGGCCTCGTCCAGCAGCACCAGGCGCGGGGGGCTGCCGAGCATGGCGCGGCCCAGCCGCAGGCGCTGGCCCTCCCCACCAGACAGGCTGCCACCGCCTTCGCCGACGGGACTCTGCAGACCCTGGGGCAGCGTCCCGAGCATGTCCAGCAGGTCGGCCTGACGCAGCACCGGGCCCATGTCCGGCTCGTCCGCTGCACCATAGAGCAGGTTGTCCAGTACGGTCCGGTTCCAGAGCTGAACCGACGGGTCGACCCAGGCCAGCTGGCGGCGGAGCGCGGCCAGCCCACTGCTGTCCAAGGGGATGCCGTCCACGCAAAGCTCGCCAGCGCTGGGTTCGTGGAAGCCCAGCACCGTGGCCACGAGGCTGCTCTTACCAGCGCCCGAGACACCCAACAGGGCGACGTGCTCACCGGGCTGGATGTGCAGGCTCACGCCGTCCAGCAGGACGTGCCCCCCAGCGCGAACAGTGACCCCTCGCAGCTCGAGATCTAGTCCTCTCGTCCGAGGCGTGACGGCGGCTGCCTGCGCTGCGGGCTCTGGTACCTCCGGTGCTTGCAGGGGCTCGAGCAAGCGCAGGGTGCTGTTGCGCAGGGCCGGATACTGCCGAATGGTCGCCGCCACGTCTTGGCCCAAGGCCGGCATGCGCAGTGCCCAGTAGACCAACAGCAGCACGGCACCGAGACCGTCGGCATGCAGCAGGTGCCCGCCGAGCAGGGCTGCGGCCACCAGGGTGCCGACGAAGAGCTGCAGGCCGGTGGTGCCCACAGCGATGCGGTGGAACCGGAGGCTGGCCCTGGCCCACTCCACCAGCAGGGCGTCGTGCTCGCGGCGCATCGCAGCCTGGGCGCCATGGGAGTGCAGTGGAACCAGACCCAGCAGGGTGTCCAGGGAGAAACGAGCCAGCGCGCCCGCGTGGGTGCGGACTCGACCGTCCTGCTCGTTCGACAGGGGCAGGAGAGCCAGCGGTACGCCGAGGGAGAAGCACGCCGCCAGCAGCACCAGCGGTGCCAGCAGCGGATCGAGCCAGACGATACCGGCCCCGGTGGCGAGCATGCCCGCCAAACCCAGCCACAGCCGCGCCCCACTCCACGGGAGCTGGCGCAGCAGATGCACCGCATGGATGCGGTGGGCCATGTCGGAGGTGAGGCGGCTGCGGAAGTAGCCGTCCACCAGCCGCGGGATCTTACGCAGGACCGCCTGCCGCAGGCCCCCCTCGAGGTGGCGACCCATGCGGAACAGCGCGGATGCGATGGGCAGCTCGAGCAGCAGCAGGGCCACCAGGAAGCCCAGGAGCCCGATCACCAGACCGGCACGTTGCCCCGTCACGCCCAGCCAGGCACCGAGATCCAGCAGGCCCCGGAACAGCAGCGCTTCGACCACCGCCGCTATCGACGCAGCCGCCAAGGCCGCCGCCACCATCCCAGGCGCAGCCAGGCCGTCCCGCGCCAGCAGCCGTGCCAGCGTCCGCACAGGCCGCAGCGGCGGGGTCTCGAGCACCGCCGCAAGACGCCGCGCCGTCGCCGCGTCCCGCTCATCCCCTGCAGGCTCTCCCTCGCGGACGCCGCGCACGCGCACCAGCACCGCTCCCCGCATCATCAGCTGCTCCGAACCATCCCCGCCGGTGGGCCACACCGAGTGATAACGTCTGGGGATGTCGGACTCGGGCCCGGGGGCCGCCCCCTGCGCGCGCTCGAAGAGCTCCTCGAGGATCCGCGAAGCGACGGCGCCACGGCGCACGCCCCCCGACTCCACCAGGGCAGCGGTGAGCCGGATGGCCGCGTCCAGGCTGTCCAGTCCGCGCCAGCTCGGATCGGCGAGCGCGCGCTGGCGCGCCGCCGCAAAGCCCACGGCACCCAGCCCCACGGCCTTGGCCCGCGCGGCCATCGGGCCAAGAAAGTCCTCGCTCCCGGCCCACACCCGCCAGTCCTCGGCGGGTACAGGCATCGCGTGCTCGTACAGCTCCCGCTGCAGCTGGTGTGCGCGGATCCAGCGACGCCCGGTGGCCGGGTCCATCACCATCACCCAGGGCCCCACCCTACGCCACGCCACGACGAAGTGGGGGTAGCCGTCGGGGTGCACGACCACCAGCAGCGCAGGGAGGCAGCCGCCATCATGCAGTAGGGCATGCTCGCCAGGCACCATGACCTGCTCAGCGTCCAACCCCAGTGCGCAGGCGACCTCTTCGAGGGTGTCGATGGAGGTGCCGTCGACGTCGGTCTGGCAGGCCTCGCGCAGCCGACCCTGGTGAGCCTGAATGCCGTGTCCCTCCAGCAGAGCGCCCAACGCGGCGGGACCACAGTCCATGGCCGAAGTCTGGACCACCTCCGGCACGATGAAGCGCGGGCGCGAGGCGACGCTCACGGACGCTCCCGCCCCACCGGCGCTCCGAGCCGTGAGCCCGCGGCACGCAGGACCAAGGAGGCAGGCGAGCAGCGCTCCACCTCGACCTCCACCGTGCCGCTGAGGCCGTGCTGCAGAGCGAAAGATGCATCCCCAGGCGCGATCAGCACGAGATCGGCCCGCAAACGGCCCGAGCGTGTCTCGCCGGCCACTTCGACCACCCGGGCGGCCAGGGCGCCGTGCTGAAGCCAGGGGAAGGCGTCGGCCCGGAACAGTGCGGGCTGGCCCAGTTCGAGCCGGCCGAGGCTGGAGCCGGGCTCGAACCACGCGACCAGGACGATCTCACCCTCGGGCAGCAGCGCCCCCAGCCGCTCACCGACGCCGACGTAGGCGCCCATGGGGAGCGAGGCCAGCTCCACCACCTCCCCGGACGTGGGAGCGCGGACCCGGCGCCGCTCCAGCTCCCGCTGGAGGGTCGCGATGGACGCCTGCTGGCGGGCGCGCTCGCTGTCGAGCATCGCACAGGCACCCCGCAGCTCCTCGACATCGGCCACCAGCTGTGAGGTCTCGCGCTCGAGCTCGAAGGCCAGCTGGGCGGGCCGCTGGACCAGAGCCTGGACGTCGGCCGCAGTGCGTTCGGCTTCGGCCCGGGCCTCGAGCTGCTCCATGTCCGAGATGCTGCGGCCTTGGTGCAGCCGATCCACGCGCTGGGCATCCTCCGCCGCAAGATCGGCGCTGGCCCTGGCCTCGTCCACCCTGGCGATGGCTTCGTCCTGGGCCGCGCGGCTAGCCGGATCCGCGAGGGACAGACTGCCCTGCTGAGCCTCGAGAGCGACACCGCAGGCCTCCATGCGCAGCTCGAGGGCCCTGTGCCAGTCTTGGGCAGCGACGATCTGCTCGGCCAGCTCGGGGGCCTCCAGCTCGAGCAGCAGCGCGCCTTGCTCGACCCTGTCACCGACCTGGACATGAACCCGCGCGATACGGCCGGCAGCCTCGACCTGTAGCGGGTGGGCCTGTGCGGCATTCTCGAGGCGGGCGTCGGCCGAGACCACCCACACCGGCACCGTGGCGAACAGGAACCAGGTCACCCACGCCAAGCCCATCACGGCCGCGAGGCCGAAGCCGAGCATTACGCCCTGGTAGCCGTCCGTGGTCAGGGAACGATGGGTGTTGCGGAAGAGGCTGGACATGGCGAGGCCGGGGTTCGTACCAGACCACGCCACTGTAACGAAGCCGGGAGAGCAAGGGAGGGATCCGTAAAAGGCGCCCACCCAACCCCGCGGTGGTTCAAAACTCGGCCCTCCCCCATGGGAGCTACCCACCAGACCCCGTGGGGAGGAGCGCGGGCGATCTACTCTTGGCCTACTTCAGCGACAGGGGACCGGCGGGTGGGGGGGGCCAGGGGTTGCAGGCCTCGGACAGCTCGAGGTTGCCGTACTCGGACGGGTCCAGGGCGTAGGGCATGGGCTCCGAGCTCCTGGGGTCCACGCTGGCAGCAAACCAGCCTGGCGCCCAGCCGTAGGTGGACCAAGAGTAGGCATAGGTGAACGCGGCCTCGACGCTGGCGGCCGGCGTCATCCAGTACAGCAGCACGTAGTCGCGGCCCAGGCAGGCGAAGCTCATGGGAAGGTCGCCGTCGGAGGGGCCGCCGCTGCCGTCGTTGTCGATGTAGGTGAAGGGGTACTCCCAGGCCATGGTGAGCCCAAACTCGGGCTGATCCACCCGGTGGCTCTCGGGGGCATCGCCGCTGACGCTGATGCTCCAGGGGTCGGTCAGGGCGCCGTCGTAGAGCAGGTCGCTGATCTCACCACCCTCCATGCCCACCCCGGAGATCAGGGTGAGCCGCTGGCTACCTATGGGGGCGGCGCCCCCATAGGTCCCGCCGATCTCGAGGGACTCGGTGGGCCACAGGTCCGCGTCGATGGGGATGGCCATGGGGTCCTCCACCGTGAAGTCGCCGTCGGATCCGAAGTCCAACTCGATGGCGTTCCAGCCAGCCACCAGGCCAGCGGCGGCGTACTCGGTGGGGGGATCGCCCTCGATCCACACGGGCCAGATACGGCTGACGCCCACGTAGATCTCGCCTTCGTCGTGGATAGCGTCGCCGTCGTCGTCCGCGTACATGGCGGGCACGTAGAGGGCCAGGTGAAGCCCGGGCTCGACCTCGGAGATCTGCTCGGCGGGCACGGGTCCGGGATCGATGCCGGTCGTGGCGCCGGTGACCGCCCCTTCCCAGAGGATGGTGCTGAACTCCAAGTCCTCGCCAGGCAGGAACCAGCTCAGGGACATGGCGGTGCCATCCCACTCGCCGTCGATGTCGAAGCTCAGCACTGTGTCCACATCGGCGTCGGTGTCGGTGTCGGCGTCGGTGTCACCGTCCGCGTCGGTATCGGTATCGGTATCGGTATCGGTATCGGTGTCGGTGTCGCCCTCAGGGGGAGCGGTGTCGTCGACGTCCTTGTCGCCACAGGCCAGCAGGCCGAGGCAGAGCAGCAGGGGGATGTTGGGCTTCATCGTATCTCCTCAGGGGCCGCGCCCGGCGTGGGCGTGCGGAATCCAGGGCATGATAGCACCGGAATGGAGAAGGCGATCCCTTCAGGCGGGACCCCTTTTGTACGACTTGTCTCCCACCAAGAACCGTACGCCCGCCATGGGGGTCATGCCAGCAATATCAGGTGGTGGTGGAGGCGGGGGCGGTGCGGAGACCGCGACGTCGGCGGCGGCACTGTTGATGCCCGTATCGATGAGAGTCCGCGTAGGGGATAGGAAGAATTAACAGCCTGTGAACTGTACAGGTGGGGTCCCGCGTGTACAGGGAGCCCGCCCTCGGTGGCCGTTCGAGCTCGAGGGCCAAGCGCCCACCAGCGTAGACCGACAGCCGCAGCGTCCTAGGCGCGAGTAGCCCTGGCCACCGACGTCATTCGTCAGCCACCGGCCGCCGTGGCCGCCGTTGTCAGCGCCGAGCGGTTCGAGGCGCAGCTCCCACTGCCGCTTCGACGGCGGTTCCGCTTGGGGGAGGGTTCGGTCATGCGCGCGTTGATTCTACGATCCTGGGGCGGAGCTTGTTTCGAGATTCGGTTCAGGCGAGGGACATTCGTCGTCGTTGCCTGTGGGCTTCGACGCCCAGGTACTGGGCCGCGGCCTCGCCCCGCTTGGCCTGCTCGACCCACAGCAGCTGGTCCGCGCAGCCGAGATCCTGGAACAGGCGCTCGGCTTCGTCCAGGTGCCGGGAACGCTCGGGGTCCTGAGTGCAGCGGCCCAGGTGGTACAAGGCCAGTGCGTGGTGGTAGGGCATGGCCATGCGCGCGGCTGCGGCGCTGGCTCTACGGTAGCGGCGTCGTGCACGGCCGAGCTTGCCGGCGATCTCAAGGGCGCGGCCTCGGTACAGGTGCTTGCTGCTGATACCCACCGGGTAGAGCAGGGCGTGCTTGTCCTGGGCTGCCAGGGACAGGTGTACCTTTCGCCGCAGATCCCGCGCCTCTGCGGAGCCCTTACGCACCGCCCGCTCCCAGGCGGCGAGGGTGACCTCGAGCAATCCCTCGAGGGCGTCGAGGCAGACCACGCTGGTGGGGATCCCGCCCCAGTAGTGCTCCCCGACTTCCTCGGCGGTCTGCAGTGCTCCGGCGAGATCACCCAGCCTCAGGCGAGCCATGGCCCCGGTGGCGGCTGCGATGGAGCCGTCCAGCTCGTCCTGGACCTCGTGGAGCATGTTGGCGCCTTCGACAGCCTCGGCCACCGCGCGGCCAGCCTGGCCGAGGCGCAGCAGGTGGCGGGCCCGACTGAACACTCCCCAGGCAGCATGCTGCTGGTTGGCCCGGGCGTCGGCGGACTCGAAGACCGCCTCGGCGGTTTCGCGGTACTCCTGGTAGCGCCCTGTCCAGTAGTAGACGATGAACGCCATCGTCAGCGCTGTCTCGTTGTCTTGGCGGTTGTGGAGGGGCGCCAGGATGTCGAGGGAGAGGCGCGCCCGGCGTAGGGCTTCGCCCCAGCGCGCGAAGCCCAGGAGATAGGCCGTGCCACAGAACAGGCTGAAGGCCAGGTTGGATGGGTCGCCGTCTTCGTTGGCCAGCCTGGCCGCGCGGTTGAGGTAGTGCTCGGTCAGCGCGGTGAGGCGGGTAGGACCGGACACCAGGGCCAGCAGAGAGAAGGCGCGGGAGACCACGGGGTTGCTGCCCACGCGCATGCTGAGGTTCACCGCCCGGAGGCTGGAGGCCACCAGGGGCAGGGGCAGCAGCATGTAGTACAGGGCTTCACCCTGGCGGGCCCAGAGCATGGTCTCTTCGACCGTGCGTTCCCGACGGGCGACGTTGGTGATCTGGAAGGGCGTGGGCATGGCCAGCAGGAAGGGGTGGACGACCACTTCGGAGAAGATCATCCGCAACCAGCCGAGCTTGCCGCGCGGGGGCTCCTGGCCCAGCAGGGCGAGGGCTCGGGACACCTCCCCCACGGAGCGCTCGAGGCGACCCAGGCTGAACCAGGCGTCGGCCCTGAGTCGGCGCCACTGCACGCGCCGCATGAGGGGCCCCGGCGTGGGCAGCTGATCGTCCAGCTCGAGGGCCTCGCCGAGGAAGTCGATAGCTTCCTGAAAGGCCCCCTCGTGCAGCGCCTGGCGACCGGCCTTGTCCAGGTAGGAGATGGCCTTGGGCAGGTCGTCCGCGGCGCGCCAGTGATGCACCAGCAGGGAAAGGTAGGGGTCGAGTTGCTCTGTGAAGCTGATCTCGTACCACTGGGCGATGGCCCGGTGCAGGCGCTGTCTGTGTTCGAAGAGCAGCAGGTTGTAGGCCACCTGCTGGGTGATGACGTGCTTGAAGATGTAGCTCTGTTCGGGCTCGGGTTCGTAGCGGGGGGTGAGGTGGAGCTGCTCGAGGTGGTGCAGCAAGCCGCCCAACTGCTGGCGCATCGCGTCTTCGGGTTGGATGCTGCGCAATACGTGGTAGCCGAAGATGCGGCCCACGACGCTGGCCGTCTTGATGACGATCTGCTCCTCGGGACTGAGCCTGGCCACGCGGCCCGCAATGATGCCCTCGATGGTGCGGGGGAAGTCGAGGTTCGCCAGCTGCTGCGGCTCGACCGCAAGCTTGCAGCGGCCTCCGTCCACCTCGATCAGACCCTCGTCCCGTAGAGCGTAGGCCAGCTCCTCGATGAAGAAGGGGTGCCCCTGTGCGCGCTCGAGCAGGAAGGTGGTGACCTCATCGGGAAGGTCGGCGACCCCGAGTCGTAGCTTGGCGAGCTCGATGGCATGGCCTTCGCTGAGGTCGTCCAGGTGCCGAACCTCGGTGGTGCCCTGGCCCAGCAGGCGCCGGTAGTCGGGCTGGGGGCGGTCGCCCATGGGGCGGGTGGTCAGGACCACCAACGCGGAGTCGATCTCCCTGGAGACACGCCCCAACAGTGCCCACGAGGCCGAGTCGAACCAGTGGGCGTCTTCGAGCAGCAGCACGGTAGAGGGGGCTTCCGGGCGGTGTAGGTAGGCGCGGAGCACCATGATCATGAGATCGATGGCGTTGTCCGCGCGGGTCTCTCCGCGCAGGGCCTTGGTCTCGGGCGTCTCTGGGAAGTCGGTGATCAACACCGGGTTGAGCAGCGGGATCAGCGCCTGGACACGCTCGAGCTCGTCGTCACCCGCCAGCAACTCGTCGATGCGCTTTCTGGCGGTATCCTGGCGTTGTGCGAGGGTGGCCGGCTCGGGGAGATCGAGCACCGAGGTGAACACAGGACGCCAGGGGAAGTAGGCCTTGCTGTGCTCGATGGCGTCGGCCAAGCCCGTCAGTGGCGCCATGCCCCGGGCGAGGATGCGGTCGGTCAGGGCGTGCAGCAGACGGGACTTGCCGATGCCCGCTTCGCCCTCGAACAGTACCACGCGGCGTAGCGCGGGCGTGGTGATGAGGGCGTTCAGGTCTGCATCGAGGCGGGTGAGGTACTCGTCGCGGCCCACGATGGGGCTGTCGTCGCCGGCCTGAGGGGTTCGCTCCGACAGGCCCAGGAGGGGCCGCGCCTCGAGGGGCTCGCCCCCGCCCTTCTGGGGGACCGAGCGCGGCTCGCCCCAACGGAAGCCCGGGGCGGCGGAGACCACTTCCGGAGCGACCAGGGCCCTGCCTGCCTCGGCGCGCTCCATCAGCAAAGCAGCGCGGTTGACCGGGGCACCGAGCACACCGTAGGTACGTCGGGTCGGGCTGCCGTAGGTACCAGCCAGCAGGTCGCCCCCGGCCAGCCCGATGCGCAGGTCGTGGATGAAGTTCAGCTCGGCGGGGGGGCGCAGCAGGGTCATCGCTGCGGTGACGGCCCGCTGGGCGTCGTCTTCGTGAACCATCGGTGCGCCGAAGGCGGCGTAGATGTGGCTGCCCTTGTCGCCCGTGATGATCTGCAGCACCCAGCTCTCGTAGGGAGCCAGGCTGCGCTGAACCCAGCGCACGAAGCGATCCAGCTTGTCCTCGACCTGGGGATCGTCGTCGAACTCGAGCCCCGTGAAGCTCAGGAAGAGCACCGTGGCCGTGGACAGCGCCCCGAGGAAGGCTTCTTGGCCAGCGGCGAGTTGATGGCGTACCGGGGCGGCCACCCAGGGCTCGAGCTGGCCTTCTTCGAGGATGGGGGGCGGGTCCGGCGGGGCCGTGGCGGTGCGTGGATGTATGGGGGGCTCGAGGACCAGGGCCTGGCGCTGCTCGCCCAGGGCCCGCGGCGCGCTGGCGCTGGCGTCGCAGCCCAAGACCTGGAGGGTGGCCGGATCGCACAGCACCTCGCCCTGGCGGGCGCTCCCGGCGATGCTGGCCAGCCGGTCGGCGGTGGATCCCGCCAGCAGGTCCATGCGCTGGATCTCCGGATCACCAACCACCATGCGCCGGATCGGGCCGACGGTGAGCGCCACCTTGATGCCGATGCCGTGCCCGCCGTCGACGGTGTTGTCGGAGGGGATGGAACTGCATGCTTGCTGTAGGCGGAAGGCGCAGCGGTGTGCGCGCTGGCCGTCGTCACCGTCGAACCAACACTGGATGGCGTCGCCGGCGTAGCCAAGCACGCTGCCGCCCTCGGCGTGAACCTCGGCCACCAGAGCACCGTAGACACGCTCGAGTAGGCGGTTCAGTTCTTCGGCCCCCCGCCGCGGGCCCCAGCGCCGCACCAACTCGTCGGTGATTCCAGAGAAACCCGCGATGTCCGCAAGCAGCGCCGCGCCGTCGCGTAGCCCGGAGATCTCCCGGTCGTCTACCAGCGCGTGTCGGCGGTCCAGGGGTATGTGTGCGGCCAGGGATGCACGGAACTCCATCGATCCTCCCACCCCCACCTAATGGTGTATGAGCCCGATGCCAGGCATGGACGCCCTATGGGTCCATCAGCGTTGCACCGGGCTCGGGTTCGCGGGGCTCGGGTCTCGGGAACGCGGGGCTCGGGTCTCGGGAACGCGGGGCTCGGGGCGCGTCCATCTCTTGGTGCTCTCGGGTCTCCTGCGGGTCGCGGAATGTGGCTGTCGGTGTGCGCTGGTGGCTTGGGCTACTTCGCGCCAACGATGTTGGCGGCTGCCGAGGGACGCTTGCGAGCGCTTGCCCCCATTCAACCCCGCGCCCGTGGTCCGCGAAAACCTCATCTGCCATCTCTCAGCGCCCGCGAGGCTACCCGCCCACCTCTTCGACCCGCATCGAATCCGTGCGCAAGCCGCCCCGGACGCCGTGACCATGTCAACTATGGCTACGTCGTCTTCGACGGTGAGTTCGAGGCACACGCGTCCCACGTCCATCAGGGCTTGGTCAGGTCGGACCAACTACGCTGCGAGCGAATAGTCGTGGTGCAGGCCGCCAAGGATGGGCCGAGAGATCAAGTGATCGCGTCGGCCGCCAAGAGCTGTAGGGCCCGCCCGCCCAGGCGGCTCCTGGGATACCGGGATGCCCATCAACCCCTGGTGAGGCCGAAACCCGTTGTAGTAGGCGATGAACTCCGCCAACGTACGTCGAAGATGATCATCCGACAGGAAGATGAAGTGTTCCAGGCACTCTCGACGGAGAGTCCCGATGAAGCGTTCAACGTGAGCCTGGGCGTTCGGTGCACCGTACGGGATTGGAATCCCCTGGATGCCGAGTACGCGATGGAGCCAGGCATCGAGCGCACAGCGGTACCTACCTGGGCGCTCGACACCAGCTCGTCGGTACTGCCCGAAGATGCCGTCGTTGTCGTGAAGCAAGAACCGTGGCACCTCGCCCCATGGAGTAGCCTCCCGAAGCTGTTGCTCGACCCAGCCCAACGTCGGCGACCCGGTCACGGCGAAGTGAACGACCTCCCGGGTGTCCAGAGCCATGACGATCAGGATGTACCGAGTCGAGAAGTCCCACATCACCTGTGTGGCGAAATCCATCGTGAAGATTTCGTGGGCGTGGGAGGCCAGGAAACGGCGCCATGTCGACGTCGGTGGCCTACCCGATTCCACCATGTACCGCCTGATCGTACTCGTGCTGTGGTCCACTCCCAGCTTGATCCTCATCTCGAGCGCGATCCGGTCCTCGCCCCATTCTGGGTGGTCTGTGGAGATGCGCCTGATGAAGGCGATGTGCTGGCGAGGGATTCTTGGACGACCAGGAGAGCCACCAGAACGACGCCTCCAGTAGCGACGGTAGCCTTCGCGGTGCCACCGAAGGACGGTCTCGGGCTTGACGATCACCAGCGCGTCCTTCCAGCGCGGCCACCGACGACAGAGCCAGATCCAGATCCAGATCATGCGATCCCGCCTTCGGAATCGCGGTCGAGAAACCTGGGCGTTGAGCACTTCGACCTGGTGTCGTAGTGCAGCGATCTCGATGAGCAGATCCGCACGCCGTCCGAGAACGGTTCGCAGCGTGGAAACGATCAGAAGAAGGTGCGAGAGCATGATCGAACAGAGCCTCAGGGCCCGTCGATAGTCAACCACGAACGGAGCGATCCTAATATTCGCGGACCACGGCTCCGCGCCTGGCACGAGGCCCCGCTGGAGGACCGGCGCGAGGCACTGGGCAAGCTGCTCAGCGAGGTGCGGCTGTCACCGGGAGGGGTGACGATCCGCTACGGCTTGGCGGGATATCAAGGCCATGATCCATACGGCCCCCCCTACAGCGCGAACTCGCTCAACCAAGTCCAGACGTTTTCGACCAGCACCTGGTTGTCGCCCTGGCTGATGTCGGCGCTGCCCGAGCCGCTGTTGTAGAGCCACCACTCGTCGGCGACGCCCACCAGACGGCCCTCATCGAGCTCGAGGGCGGCCACCACCGGCCAACCAGCGGTGTCCACCAGGGTGAGGGTGGGGCTGGTGACGGTCCAGTGCTCGCCGCCGCTACCCTGGATGCTGGAGACGCCGGTGGTGAGGGCATGGGCGGTGACGCTGGTGGCGCTGCCGGACCAGTGGCTGCTGTAGCCGGCACACCCAAGCCCGAAGGCCGAGGGCAGGCTGTCCACCATGTCGCAGGTACTCTCGTAGGGGTGGTAGGCCACGTACAGCAGGCTGCCACCGTCGCGCACCCAGTCCTCGAGCACCGCGGCCTCACCGGCGCTGAGTGGGCCGTAGACGCCGGTGCCGTTCATCACCAGCAGGCCGTAGTCGTCCAGTAGTGACGCCGTCACCGAGGTGGTGGACAGATCAGCGGTGTCGAAGTCCAGACCCACGCTGGCCAACAGGGCCGCAGCCTCGCTGGAGCCGTGGGTGCCGCTGGTGGCGGGGTCGTTGTTGGTGACACCGTCACTGCGCAGCCACAGAGACAGCTCACAGGCAAACAAGCCATCGCCATCGGCGTCCACCTCGAGCCAAGACAGGGAGCCACTGCAGTCCTGGTCCACCCCATCGCAGGTCTCGGTGGCGCTGGGGCTCACCGCAGCGTCGCCATCGTCGCAGTCGCTGTCGTCGGCCACGTAGCCGCTGGGCTGGCTGCACGCGCTGGTGGAAGCGATGGCGTCGCCGTAGCCGTCACCGTCACCGTCGGCGTACCAGGGGCTGGCGTCCACGGCGCTATCCTCGTCCACGCTGCCGTCGCAGTCGTCATCCACACCGTTGCACAGCTCGTCCGCCGCAGGGCTCACGGCCGCATCGGCGTCGTCGCAGTCGCTGTTGTCCCCGACATACCCGCTGGGCGGGCTGCAGCTGTCGGCGGCGCTGGTGACGTCACCGTAGCCATCGCCGTCGCCGTCCGCGTACCAGGTGGTGGTGCTTGCGGCGTCCAAGCCGGGGTCGTCGTCGTCGATGGACCCGTCGCAGTCGTCGTCCACCCCGTTGCACAGCTCGGTGGCCACGGGGTTCACCGCCCCGTCGGCGTCGTCGCAGTCGGTGGCGTCGGCCACGTACCCGCTGGGCGGGCTGCACGCGCTGGTGGCGCTGCTGGCGTCACCGTAGCCGTCGCCGTCGACGTCCGCATACCAGGTGGCGGCGTCCACCGCGCTGGCCTCGTCCACGCTGCCGTCGCAGTCATCGTCCACACCGTTGCAGGCCTCGGTGCCTGCGGGGTTGACCGCGGCGTCGGCGTCGTCGCAGTCGGTGGCATCCACGACATAGCCGCTGGGCTGGCTGCAGGCGGCGGTGGTGGCGACCGCGTCGCCGTAGCCGTCGCTGTCGCTGTCCGCGTACCAGGTGCTGGCGTCGCTGGCGTCGTCCTCGTCCACGCTACCGTCGCAGTCGTTGTCGATCCCGTCGCACAGCTCCGCGCCGGCCGGGCTGACCGCCGCGTCGGCATCGTCGCAGTCGGTGGCGTCGGCCACATGACCGCTGGGCTGGTCGCAGGCGATGGTGCTGGCACCCGCGTCGCCGTAGCCGTCGGCGTCGGCATCGGCGTACCAAGTAGCGGCGTCCACCGCGCTGGCCTCGTCCACGCTGCCGTCACAGTCGTCGTCCACACCGTTGCACAGCTCCGTGGCTCCGGGGTTCACCGCCACGTCGGTGTCGTCGCAGTCGGTGGCCGCGGCGTAGCCGACATACCCGCTGGGGGCCTCGCAGGCCTCGCTGGTCGTGCCGACGTCGCCATAGCCATCCCCGTCAACATCCGCGTAGAAGGTGTCGAGCACGCCCTCGTCGGTGCTGCCGTCGCAGTCATCATCCACCCCGTTGCAGGCCTCGGCGCCTGCGGGGTGTACGCTGGCGTCGTCGTCGTCGCAGTCGGTGGCGTCACCGACATACCCGCTGGGGGCTGTGCAGGCGGTCGTCGTGCTGCCGGCGTCGCCGTACCCGTCGCCGTCGACGTCGGCGTACCAGGAGGCTGCATCACTGGCGTCTGCCTCGTCGATACTGCCGTCACAGTCGTCGTCCACGCCATTACAAAGCTCTTCGCCGTCGGGGTTGACCGCCGCGTCGGCGTCATCGCAGTCCTCGCAGGCCGCCCAACCGTCGCCGTCGTCATCGGCCCAGCCCACCGATCCGTCGCAGTTGTAGTCAGCCGGGTCGGTGCACTCGTCTTCGGCAGCGCCAGGGTTGTAGGCCGCGTCGGCATCGTCGCAGTCCCCGCCGTAGGCGCTGTGGCCGCTGGGCTGCTCGCAGGTGCTGACGCTGGTGGCGTCGTCACCGTAGCCGTCACCGTCGGCATCGAGGTACCAGGTAGCGCCCCCGATGACAGAGTCGTCGGCGTCGTCGATCATGCCGTCGCAGTCGTTGTCCAGGGTGTCGCAGATCTCCTGGGCATCGGGGTGGATGGCCGAGTTGGCGTCGTCGCAGTCCCCGGAATCGGCCGTGCAGCCAGCCGCAGGCTCACAGCCGTACCGCTCGCTGGCCGGATCACCGAAGCCGTCCCCGTCGTCGTCGGCGTACCACAAGGCCTCGAGATCCTCGTCCACGGCCCCGTCGCAGTTGTCGTCCACACCGTTGCACTCCTCGACAGCCGCCGGATTGACCGCGGGGTCGCCGTCGTCACAGTCGATGGCCAGGCCGAGGGCCACCCAGCCCTCGCCGGGATCGCAGCTGTCGATGCTCATGCCAGGATCGCCGAAGCCGTCCCCGTCGGCGTCCAGGTACCAGACCTCGGTCAGGTCTTCGTCCACGCTGCCGTCGCAGTCGTTGTCCTCGCCGTCGCAGCGCTCCGGGGCATCGGGATGGGTCTCAGGGTCGGCGTCGTCGCAATCGCTGGAGCCAGCCACGTAGCCAGAAGGCGCCTCGCAGGCGGTCAGCGCGCTGGCGGGGTCGCCATAGCCATCGCCATCCGCGTCGGCGTACCAGGTCTCACCCAGGTCCTCGTCAATGGCCCCGTCGCAGTCGTTGTCCAGCCCGTCGCAGACCTCGTCGGCCCCGGGGTGGATGGCGGCGTCTTCGTCGTCGCAGTCCTCGTCCCGGCCATAGCCATCTTGGTCGGAGTCCACGATCTCGGAGCCGGTGTCGCCAGAGGCGTCGTCGGTGTCGATCTTGTCGAGATCGGTGCGGCAGGCGACGGCGAGCAGGAATGCGAGGGGGAGCAGCGTGCGCATGGGTGCCTCGGATGACGTGTACACGAGCATCTTAGCAGCCCCGCCCCCCACTGGTGGGCTCTAGGACCCAGAGCGGGTCCACCTCGGTGAGCGGCTACCCTCCGTCGGTCTCGAGAGAGACCAGCTGGAGATCCAGCCCGGACTGGCTCGTGCTGCCGGTGGAGACGCGGTTGTTGCTATCGCCAGGCATCCCGCTCACCGGCTCACCGGGTTCGTTGAGCATGTCGTTGGCGTCCATGTCGACCCCGGCCCACAGGTAGGTGACCACCTCGGACGGCACCAGCATGGTGTAGGGCAGGGAACTCTGCCCCGCCAGATCTTCGGGGGTGTAGGCCTCGAAGTCGTAGGCCTCTTCCATGATGCTGGCGTCCAGATCGCCGTTGACCGGGTACTTCAAGGCGGCCACATAGACGATGGCCGATGGGCTCTCGGCCAGCAGATCGTCGAAGCTGCCTGCCTGGTAGGTGACGCTTCCCGAGAGCCTGACGAACGGGATGAGGCCAAAGTCGGCGCCTTCCACGGGGATGAGCATGACCTGGTCGGTGGTGTCCGTCTCGCCGAAGTTGATCGTGTTGAGCGCTGTGCCGTGGTCGTCCACTGGCTGACCCCAGGTGTCCGTGGGGTCGTACATGCCATTGCCGTTGTCGTCCCATGCACCCCGTGCCGAGAAGCGGCCGCTGTTGCAGCGGTAGGCGTGGCCCCAGAGCCCTGTGGCTCCGGATGAGCCGCCCGTGACCGAGATACCCAGATCCGTGGACCAGGGCTCTCCAGTGCCTGGCCAGTACAGGATGGTGGCCACGTCGGACCCCGTTCCGTTGTAGGGAACGGTCAAGGAGAGGTCGCCTCCGACGGTGACGTCGCCGCTGCAGCCGCCCGTGCCGGTCCAGCCTCCGCCGTGGCCCGAGCCGCCACCTGAGCCCATGCCGCCCCAGCCGTTGACCCACCCGCTGCCGTCCCAATACCAGCTGGAGCCCTCGTAGACCCAGTTGGTGCCATCCCAGTACCAGCCACCGCCTTCGCCCCAGTGGGGAGGACAGTCGGGACAGGGGCCGGAGCCCGATCCGGAGCCCGTGCCCGTGCCGCCGTCGAAGCCGGCCCAGTACTCGGTGAGGATCTCGATATTGACGCCATCCACCAGATCACCCCCGCCCACTGAGATGGGATCGCCGTAGATGCCGACGGGATCTGAGGCACCGATGATGTGATCGTCCCACTTGTCCAGCACGGCGTAGAGGTAGATCTCGTCGGCGTCTTCGGTGAGGATCTCGATGCTGTACGTGTTCTGGCTGGAGTCGGTGCTGGGTTCGTAGATGGTGTAGTCGCCGTAGTACGTCTCCTCGCCAGTCTCTTCGTCGGTGGTGTAAGCGGTGATCAGGATGTCGCCGTAGGGGAAGGTGGCGCCGAAGCAGGAATCCTCCCAGTTCACGGTGCTCACATCGCCGGCGCCATCGAGCTCGAAGAGGGTCACCGTGATGGTGCCCTGGATGCTGCCGTCCACCCCGATTGGGTCTTCGACGCTCGTGTCCCCTGCGGTGTCTCCGCCGCTGCCAGTGTCGTCGTTGGTCGCGGTGCCAGAGTCCACCAGCACCGCGGCGGTGTCCAGCTTCACCTGGCAATCGGGAACGCAGCTGGCCATGAAGAACAACACGGTGGCTGACAGAAACGGACGAGTGGACAGGGCTCTCATGACGACCTCCGGACGCAGGCTATACAACTGCACCAGCATACACGGATAATGATGGGGATGTGCGGGCTTTCCCGGGCTCCGACCGGCGCGGTCGATAGCCACCCGCAGCTCAGCGGGATGGTAGGTACTGCAAGGGGCGATGGAGACGTCGTGCATGATCACCGCTCGGGTGGGGTGAGCACAGCGCACCCTCGCGGCTACTTCCCAGTGGGCGACCGCACATTCAGGGCCTGGGTGGGCGAAGCCGGCAGCTCCCAACATCCCGACGAGCAGGACATCGGCGCTTGGATGACCCCTCCCGCGGGCATGAGCTTCGCCGAGGGAGACGTGTCGTTCAACGAGCGCAACCTGTGCAGCGCCACGGACCACCGGGATCTCGTGCTCACCGACGATCAGGGCCAGAGGCACGCACTCCCCTTCGGCGAGCAGCGCACCGCCGGCTCCACGATGATGTTCCACGGCGGGCATGGGGGTACCGTCAACGCCGAGTCGAGCATCACCTGCGAGTCCCGGCTCGGCCCATACTATGAATGGGTGAGAGCGGGGCTGCTGAGCTGCGACTACGTCAACGGGGAAATGTGAACCGCGGGTGCGTTCGCGACTGGCCGACACGAGGTCACACTGGCGGTTCATCGCTGCAGTACTGGCGGTTCATCGCTGCAGTACTGGCGGTTCATCGCCGCATTCGGATACGGTGTCGCCGCAAGTCCTCTCCGAGGTGGTCATGGCACGCCCACATTCCCTGATCTTCCTGACGATCCTGCCGGCCCTGGCCTGCAACGACGACGTCATGATCTCCAACATCAACAGCCCGCCGGTCGCGGAGATTCTCTCTCCGGGCGACGATGCGGCCCCCTTCCAGCTGGGGGACACCATCGCGTTCGATGGCCTGGTGGAGGACAAACAGGATGCGCCACGAGCCTTGATCGCCACCTGGCTGTCCAACATCGACGGCGCCCTGTACGAGGACGTACCTTCCTCCACCGGGTGGGTGGAGTTCGCCACCAACACCCTGAGCGAAGGCTCCCACGTCATCACGCTGCAAGCCATGGACTCCGCGGGGGAGTTTGCCGAGGACTATGTCACCATCCAGATCACCCGCTCCAATGACGGGCCCACGGTGCAGATCGAGCACCCGGCCAACGGGGACATCTTCGAGCAGGGCGCGCGGGTCACCTTCACCGCGAACGCCGCCGATCCCGACGAAGAGGACACCCCGGACAGCCTGTCCGCGGTCTGGCAATCCGACCTGGACGGAATGCTCTGCAACGACCCACCCGACACCTCCGGCGCCCTACGCTGTGACGCCGCGGCCCTCTCCCTGGGGATGCACATCATCTCCGTGGCGGTGAACGATGATTTGGGTGTCGAGGGCAGCGATCAGGTCGTGGTGATCATCGAAGAGCCCGACGAACCGCCCCTGGTGGCCATCCGGACGCCCACCAGTGGCGAATCGCTGCTCAACACGGTGGCCTACTTCCAAGCCGAGGTGAGCGACGATCGGGACCGCGCGGACGAGCTGTCCCTCGAGTGGTCCAGCGATGTAGACGGCGTCTTCAACTGGGATCCTGCGAGCTCCAGCGGCTTCGTGGAGTTCACCACCTGGCTGTCCGTGGGAGACCACGAGATCACCCTCACCGTGACCGACTCCAAGGGCCAGACCGCCCAGGATCTCATCCAGATCACGACCCTGGACGGCGGCGACTGGGACACCGATGGCGACGGCTACACCCCCAACCAGAACGACTGCGACGACGGCGACGCCGCGGTCCACCCGGGCGTCCCCGAGGTGTGCGACGGCATCGACAACGACTGCGATGGCACGGCCGACAACGACGACGCCACGGACGCCCTCACCTGGTACCAGGACCGCGACGGCGACGGCTACGGTGACGGCGCCACCAGCGCCACCGCCTGCACACAGCCGACCGGCTACGTCTCCGACTCCAGCGACTGCGACGACTCCAGCGCCACCTCCAGCCCTGCGGGAACCGAGGTCTGCAACGGCGTGGACGACGACTGCGACGGAGTGGTGGACGAGGACGATGCTGCCGACGTGCTCACCTGGTACCGCGACGCGGACAGCGACGGCTATGGCAACCCCACGGTATCCACCGTGGCCTGCAGCCAGCCCAGTGGCTTCGTGGGCACCGCCTCTGCCACCGACTGCGACGACAGCGATGCCTCGGCCTATCCCGGCGCCACCGAGTACTGCGACGGGGTCGACAACGACTGCGACGGCACGGTGGACCCATCATCATCGGTGGACGCGTCCACCTGGTATCGAGACAGCGATGCCGACCGATACGGTGTTGACGGCGTCACCACGGTCGATTGCAGCACACCCAGCGGCTACGCGGCCAGCGGTGGAGACTGCGACGACAGGGACAGCAGCATCAACCCAGGTGCCACCGAGAGCTGCAACGACGTGGACGACGACTGCGACGGCGACATCAACGAAGGCATGGGCGACGGCTACGAACCCAACGACAGCTACCCCGGCACCGATCTCGGCAGCATGGATGGCGACGGCTACTGCATCTACTACTACGGCTACATCTCCGGCAGCGCCGATGTCCAGAGCATCTCGGGCACCATCCACGAGCCCAACGACGTGGACTACTACCTGTTCGAGACCACCGACGATGTGATCGATTGCCTCGATGAGACCGGCTACGGCATCCAGGTCACCCTCAACAGCATCCCCAGCGGCCACGACTACGTGTTGGAGCTGTGGCATGTGGACACCGGCGCCTTGGTGGCGTCTTCCGACAACGCCGGCTCAGCGAGTGAGTCGCTGTCCTACACGGGCACCTACAGCTTCACCAGCGATAGCGACGACGGCGGCGAGTACGCGGTGGTGGTCTACGCCAACCCCAGCTCGGGCTACGGCTGCAGCTCCTACAACCTCAGCGTGACCGTCTGGTAGGGGCTGGTGCCTTCAAGCCGACCCTGCCCCGGTCGAACGTACACCTGGAACCACGGCCCACCCCCGCACTCCGGGCCGTCGAAGCGAGTGAAAACTCGCTGCTCGACAGTGGTTTGAACATCGACTCCACGCGACCCCAGGCCACCGTTCGAGCCATCTTCGTTTGTTTTCGTGGCATTCCGCGGCTCCCCGCCATATCAGCGGTTCGTTGATGACCATGTCGGGCACGCAAATCCCAACAAGTGGCGTCACGATTGATGGAATATCCATCTAGGGTGGAGGCGCCCTCGCCTCCGACAAACCTGGCAGTGACAGGCAAGTCCTGTCCGAACGCCAGAACGAGAGAAAATATCATGAGCAACAAGCTCTTTGTGGGTGGCCTCAGCTGGGGCACGGATGATCAGGCGCTGGCCACGGCCTTCGAGACCTTCGGTACCGTCAACGAGGCCAAGGTGATCTCCGATCGCGACACCGGCCGCTCCCGTGGCTTCGGCTTCGTGACCTTCAGTGATGCTGCGTCCGCTACGGCCGCCATCGCGAAGATGGACGGATCCGACCTCGATGGTCGCTCCATCCGCGTGAACCTCGCCGAAGACAAGCCTCGTCGCGACAGTCGTGGCGGCGGCGGTGGCGGCGGTGGCGGCGGCGGCGGTCGCTGGTAGCGACTCAACGTCTCGCCATAGCCGACCCCGGTGACGCTCTGCGTCACCGGGGTCGCGTGCTTCAGGCTCCCGTTTCGTTACCCCACAGGATGAGGGTAGCGCTCCCCACGACCCTGGAAGCTCAGGATCTTCGGGTTCTGCACCACGCCCTCCCGGATCTCGATGGCCCTACGGATGGTCTCGTTCCGATCCCAGGCCTCAGGCCCGCCCATGACGGTCCCCAGGAAGGGCAGCACCACCCGGCTCAGCTCCCACGAAGCGCTCTGCCAGAGGTACGAGGGGGTGTGATCCACCGCGTAGTAGGTGAGGCCTCCGACCTGGAAGGTGGGGTCCTCGAACGAAGTGGGACGGGCGAAAGCGAAGCCCATGCCGTCATCGCAGCTCACATCCACGATCAGAGCACCTGGCTTCAAGCGACCGTGTTCGCCCCGCTCGATGAACATCATCGGGTTGTCGGTATCCTGCAGGATGCCATTGACGATCACGTCTGCATCCGCGAGGGCCACCGCCAAGGTGCGCTTGGTCCCATCCTCTTCGATGACCGTGGCAGCCATGTCCCCCTCGCCCTGCTCCATCTGGCAGTAGCGGCAACCGACGATCTTGTCGTGCACGGCCCACGGTGGGCGCTGTGTGTAGACGGTGATGTCGTAGCCCCGCCCGAGCAGAGCCGAGATAGCACCGCGGCTCACAGAACCGTGGCTCAGCACGCAGGCCTTGGCTGCGGCACCGTACAGGCCGTCCTTGCCCACCTCGCCCAGGGCGTGGATGACGCCGCAGTATCCAGCCATCTCGTTGTTGCGGTCGAAGACATGCAGGCCCTGGGCGCCGTTGCGCCATGCGAACATGGCTTCCCAGGCGATCAGGGTCAGCCGCCGGTCGATGGCGATCTGGGTCATCTCCTCGCCCTGCACGCAGTGGGGCCAACCCCACAGCACGGACCCCTCCCGCAGCTGGCGGAGGTCGTCGGGCACGGGCTTGGGTAGCAGCACCACGTCGCATCCGGAGAGCAGCTCCTCGCGGCTCCCCAGGGGGCCGAAGCCCTCCCCGAGCTGTGTGTCGGTGAGGCCGAACGGCCCACCGTAGCCAAGCTCGAAGCGCAGCTTCGGACGCAGATCGTCGGGAACACGGTCCAGCAGCTTGGGGTGGAGCGCCAGGCGCTGCTCGTTCTCTTTCCTCGACTGGTGGATAACTCCGATGGTCAGCATGTCAGGCTCCTCTCGACTCGAGGGGTTCGCGCAGCTCGGTGAAGCGCAGGCCAGCCGCTTCGATCTCCGCGAGGATGGGGTCGTAGATGGCCGGATGGGTGGGAATCAGGCTCCCGGTGAGCGAGAGAGAGCCCCGGAGCATCAGCTTGGCGGCGATGGCCACAGGCAATCCCACGGTGCGGGACATGGCGGTGAAGCCACCGGGCTCGCCTTCGACGGCCAGGGTCGAGGTGATGCGCTCGTCCGGACGGTCTGGGTAGGTGACCTCCAATTCGTGCACCAACAGCACCAGGTCCCGCATCTCTGCGGTCAGCGGCATTTTTTGTTCGAGCAGGTGCACCATCATCGCGCAGGCCGTGTCGCCTTCGCAGCCCGTGACTTCGTCGGAGAACAACCCCAGCCAGCGAAGGTTCTCCATGATCCGGCCGGTGGGGCTGATCTGGAGGAAGCGGGCGAGCCGCTGCTCCAGCGGGATGCTGCGCCGGCTGGCGGGCAGGAACATCTCCACGATCTCGGCGTAGGACCGCACGGCCAGGTCGGGGATGCGCAGGGTCTCGTTGGGCAGGCCCAAGCGCACGATCTGCATCCAGGTCTCGCTCCAGCCCGGGTAGCGCAGGGTGCCGCGGATCATCGTCTGCACGTGCTCGAGGCCGAAGGACTGCATGTAGGACAGCGAGTCCCGGTTGGCGTAGGCCTCGAGGGTGCCGACGCCACCTACCTGCACGGGCCAGGTGCGCCGGAAGACGTGATGATAGGGCACGATCTTCAGGGCGCCGTCGTCCAGGTACTGGGCGCCCGCCAACCCAGCCATGACCACATTGCGGGGATCCCAGGTCAGGACGTAGCGCAAGGGGTTGTGCGCCTGGTTGGGCGCCGGGATGCCGCTGCCGTAGGACCGGAAGGCGATGATGCGGCCTCCATCAGCCTGCACCGAGCGGATCAATCGCATGGCCGACATGTGGTCGATGCCAGGGTCGAGGCCCATCTCGCTGAGCAGCATGATGCCATGGCGCTTGGCGTCCAGGTCCAGGTCACGGGTGGTCTGATCGCGGTATGAAACCGAGAGCATGTCACGGCCATGAGCCACGCAGTCCCAGGCAACCAGGTGCTGGAACGCGGCGGGCAGCATGTTGATGACAATGGTGCTGCGCTCGATCTCAGCGGTGCGCAGCCCCGCGTCGTTGATGTCCAGCCGCACGGCCGTCGCCTGGGGGTGCTCACCGACACAAGCACGGGCGGCCTCGAGATCCCGGTCCCCGACGGTCACAAAGTAGCCTTCGTCCTGGGCGTCCTCGAGCAACTGGGAGACAAGGAAGGTGGCGCTCTGGCCTGAGCCGAGCACTAGAATGTTCTTCAAGGGACACCTCTGTCGACACACGAAGCCTCAGCTCTACACTGCGAAGAACGACGCTGCCCCCGGGTTGGGGCAGGACCACGCTTCGCGGCGCGGGGATGAGCGTTCGTCGAGGGGCTAGCGGTTCAGTTCTTCTTACTGGGGGTGCCGGCCAGGGAGCCCTGCTTCTTGTTCATCTTGGCTTGGGCCTTGGCCTTCTTGCTCTTCCCCTGTTTCTCGTTCTTGTTCTTGCTGCGGGGGGACTTGTCTCCCATGGAGTACACCTACGGCTCGCGCGGCGCTGAGGCCACCGGGGCGAACGCGAGAGCCGACCGAGTGGTGGGCTCCCCGAAGTTCGGCGTACCCCCAAAATGATAAGCCAGGAGGGTTACCGTGTCGATGGCGTGGGGGCCAGCGGCCCTGCGTCCATCGCCACCTGTTTCTACCCCCATGCCACGAAGACGGGCCGCCCGGTTGATGGTAGCATCCCCCTCCCCGAGGGACCCCACCCATGAGCGAACCGCCCACCACGCCACCGCTGGACCCACAGGCCGTACGCCGTGCCTTCGACCTGACGGACCGCGTGGTGGCCGCCTGCCCGCAGAGGCTGGCAGGAACCGACGCCAGCCGCCAAGCTGCCGGGCTCATTCGAGACAGCTTCGCCGAGCACTGCGCGCCAGGCACCGCGGTGATCGAGACCTTCCGCTTCCACCCAAAGGCCTTCCTGAAGTTTGTGCGGCCGGCGATCCTGCTGGTCTACCTCGCGCTCATCCTGGTCTGGCTGGATCAGGGGTGGCTGGCACTGGTGGTCGCCCCTGGGGCCACCATCGCCTTCCTCACCCAGATCGCCTTCTACAAGGGCAGCTTCGACCCTCTGTTTCCGGCAGCCACAGGAGCCAACGCCCTGGGGCGGGTCGAGCCCTCAGGTGAGGTCCGCCAGCAGATCATCGTCAGCGGCCACCACGACGCCGCCTACGTGTTTCTGACCCTCGATCGGTTTCCCCGGTTCTACCCCTTCGCCCTGATCGGCACCCTGGTGATGGACCTCTTCGCCATCGCGACGGCCATCGTCATTCTCGTCGAGCCAACGGCCATCGACACCGTGCGCACGGTGACCCTGGTAGCGACGGCGGCATGGACACCGTTCATGCTGGGCCACTGGTTCATGACCGGGCAGGCCGTCTCGCCCGGCGCCGGCGACAACATGATGTCGGTGGCCATCGTGAACGAGATCGGGCGGACCTTGGCGGCGGCGAAGCGGCGCGGCGACCCCCTGCTGGCCCACACCCGCGTGGTGCTGGCGTCCTTCGACGGCGAAGAGAGCGCCCTGAAGGGAGCCCGGGCCTACTGTGACCGGCACCCCGCCTCGATCCGCGACCCCACCATCCCCACCCGGGTGCTGAACCTCGAGTCCCTGTACCGACTCGAACACCTGTGCGTGCAGTCCACGGACATCAATGGCTTCGTCCCGCTGTCCAAGGCCATGAACGACGACCTGCTGCGCATCGCCCACAGCCAGGGCCAGCCCCAGGTCACCGCCCGGGGAATAGCATTCCTGGGCGGGGGCACCGATGCGGGCGAGTTCGCCCGTCGAGGCGTCGAAGCTACCACCATCCTGGGCATCATCCCCGATGCCTCCAGCCTGACCACCGACACCGTGTACCACTCCCCCCGCGACACGACAGAGCACGTCGACGAAGCCATCGTCGAGGCCACCCTTTCCCTGGTGCTGACCTACCTGGTGGAGAAGGACGCGGAGCTTCGGACCCAGCGCTGACCGCAAGGCCCCCGCACCCATGGCCCTCCAGCATCACAGGGAGCTGGTGAGATCAGCGCTCCGGCACCGTGGTCACCAGCCGCTGGGGCTGGCCCTCGGGCCCCGCGACTTCCCGGGTGGTGAAGATCTCGCCGTAGCCGCGGACCCAGTTGATGGGCTTGCCGTCCACGGGGTCCACCGGGGAAGCTGCCAGGAACTCAGGCACCAGCAGCTCGAGCTGTAAGGGCAGCAGGCCGTCGTGGGCCAGGCTGCCACGCTCGACGGCCACGCGGGTAGCCAGCAACGCCCGACGACTGCGCAGGGTGCGCTCGGCCTGGATCACGGCGTTGACCCGGGGCAGCAGATCGTCACGGCTCAAGGTGATGCGACCCAAGGGGTTGTCCAGCAGTGGGCCCAGGGCCAGCTGCTCACGGTCCCACAGCACCGGGCCCAGCTCCGCGTCGTCCCAGTCCCCGCCAGCGTTCACGGCATCGACGCGCAGTGCACAGTGATGACGATGCATGGCCAGGGTGCGCGGCACGTCGTACACGGTGGCCCCAGGTAGCCACTCCGCCACCCAGCCCACCCACAGGGGCACGCCCGCAGGCTCGAGCAATATTGCGGGTGCGGGGATCGCCCCTAGGTTCGTCAGCGCCGCCTCTTTGTCCCGGCACTCCCAGACCATGGCATTGGCCACGCCACCGGGCAGGACCACCTGATCCGCCAAAGCCGCAGCCAAGGGGACCAGAGCCTCGTCGGAGGCGTCGGGGTTCGCATCGAGCCAGCGCTCCATGGCGTCGAGGGTCAATGCTCCCAGCTCGACACCCGCGGAGCACAGCGCCAGATCGCCACCGGCGTGTTCGAGGATGGCGGACAGCTCGAGCGCCGCGGCCAGGTCTCCAGCCCCTCCCACGAGATCGCCAGCTTCGCTGCGGCGCGCCGCACGGGCCAGCCGGCGCTCCCCCACGAGCTCGAGCCGCGTGCCCGCCCGGCGGGCCACGGGCCCACCCACGAGCAGCAGCCCACCGCAGTCCAGCAGATGGTCCAGCGCGCCCTGAAGCTCCACATCGAGACCGATGGAGGTGGAGTGCTTGTCGACGTTCTCCGCGATGCGCAGCAGATCCTGCAAGCGCGCGTCGGCACCGGCACAGCTGGGCAGGGCCGAAGGCAGGCTGTCCAGGGCCGGCGTGTCCACAGGGGGCCAGATGCGGGCGGCGCTGTGGGCAGAGAACCAGCAAGCACCGAGCAACACCAGCACGGGCACCCCCAGGGGCACCGCGATGCGCAGGGTTCGAGTGAGGGTGGAGGGGGCGCTGGGCTCGGACACGGGGGCTCCTGTCGGTCCCGCTATGCTACCGCATCACAGGGGGCCGAGGTCCACACCGTCGAGCACGAACTCATGCTCTTCGGACTCATCGTACCAGTCCGTCAGGGGGGTGTAGGTCTGGACGTCCACGCTGCTGGCCAGGGGATCGAAGCGCATGATGCGCAGCAGGCCCTGCCCCCCCAAGAGCCGGTCCTGCATGTTGAAGAACAGCTGGTGCACAGTGTTTCCGGGCTCCGCCTGGGTCGCCCGATAGGCCGCCTCGGAGTCGATGTAGTGGCCGTTGAAGGTGAAGCTCAGGTTGGGGTGGTGCTGCAGGGCGTTCCAGATATGGATGCCCGGCGTGGTCAGGGAGCCGTCCGGCCCCAGGTAGGCGTGGGTCAACAGGATGGCGCGGTGGTCAGGGTGATCCGTGAGCACGCCGTCAGCCCACGCCAGCTCATCGTCGCCAGGGCCATAGCTCAGGGTGACGATCAACCAGGGCACCCCGCCGCCCTCGAAGGTGAACCAGGCGCTGCCCAGGCTGTCGGACTCGTAGCTCCCCCCGAACCAGGGCTCGTCGCTGACGGCTGAGAGAGGGAACGTAGCCTCGAACTGGACGTGCTCGTCGTCGTCGATCTCGTCGTGGTTGCCCACGCACACCGCGTAGGGCAGCACGCCCTCGATGAGGTCGAAGCTGCTGCGTGCATTCGCCCACTCATCGTCGCTGTTTTCGTGGGTGACGTCGCCCTCGTGCAGCAGGAACAGCGTGTTGTGCTCCTGGGCGGTCTCGGCGGCCCACGCCAGCATGTCGTCGAGGATGGTGGGATAGGCCAGGGTGTAGTACTGGGTGTCGGGCACAACGATGAGTGTGAAGGGCTCGGCCACGGGCGCAGCGCTGTCCGCGGAGGGCGCGGGACAGCCCAGCAGGCCCGCGAACAGGACGGTCGAGATCAACCAGCGCATGGGCTAGTCCAACACCGCGCCGCTCAAGCCGGCATCCTCGAGGGTGCCTTGTCCCCGCAGCTGCTCGTCGAAGAACACGGTGGCGTAGTGACGCAACGCGGCCTGGGACTCGTCCAGGGGCCAGTAGGCGTCAGCGCAGTCGTCGTGCACGAGCTGTGGAGGATCCTGGGGACAACCGTCGGTGGCCAGACCCACCAGCTGATCGAGCCAGACGGTGTTCACGTCATCACGGGGGGCCAGGAGCGTTTCTACGAATCCCCCCAGATCCAGGTCGCACAGGTTGGTGGGGGACAGGTGGCCGGCGCCCGTCAAGGACAGCCAGCGGCCGTCGGGGATGGGGGCATAGGCTTCCACGCTCTCCGCTACGGGCACGGTGGCGTCACAGCTGCCCACCGCGTACAGCACGGGCACGTCCCGGGTCAGACTGCCGTTGGTGGTCATGGGCATCAGCGCGGTGAAGCGGGTGTCCATATCCCCGACGCTGGCGGTGGACATACCCCCGGCGCTGTGCCCGGCCAGGCCGACCCCGTCCAGGTCCAAGCGACCCTCGAAGAAGCCGTCAGCCTGGGTGTTCCAGCGCTCCACCACGTCCAGGGCGTCGGGCAGGTCGTCCTCCCCGGGATCGTCCAGGTCCACGTTGCAGTCGTCCACCAAGCTGTCGAACAGGCAGGGCAGGATGTCGCCCATCATGCGGCCCGGGTGGTCCGGGGCCACCACCACGTAGCCTCGGGAGGCCAGGTGCTGGGCGTAGTCGATGCTCTGGGTGCGAAATCCCCCGAAGCCGTGGGAGAACAGCACGACCGGTAGGGCCTCGCCGGTGTTGCGCAGCTCCGCGTCCCGCACGGCGTAGCTGTCGATGGCGGGCAGGTCCACGCTGACCAGCAGATCTACGACCGCGTCGGGCACGAAGGAATCGGCATCCACCGGCTCGCCCATCTGGTCCGCCGTCGCGTCGGTGGCGGGGTACCACACCTCGAGGGTCAGGTCGGAGAGCTCAAAGGTCTGCACCCCCACAGGCGCTCCCTGCGCCGCGGGATCGCTGGGTAGCTCGAGGGGTTCGACGCTCGGGCCGCAGGCCGTGGACCAAGCCAACATCGAGATCAAGACCGAGCGCATGGGCAGCCTCCAGAACGGGGGACTCCAAGATAGCGCCCCGTGCGGGTATGCTGCTCCGGCGAGGTGCGAAGATGGCGATCTTCACCGAGGACGAGTACCGCGACTTCTATGAACGCCCAGGCTTGGACAAGGCCTTGGACCGCCTGCCGGTGGTCATGCGCGTCGACCGCCTCGAGGTGAAGTGGCTGGGCCCGCTGGTGGACCTGGGCCACGATGTGTGGATGGGTGAGCTGGCCAACGGAGCCTGGGGCCACCTCGAGGGATGTGGCTGGCAGCGAATCCTGGCCGAAGCCGGCGATCCGATGGGTTCCAGCGGTCGCGTCCGCACCGCCTGGGCCAAGGAATTCGGCCGGGCCGCCCGCACACTGGCCGAGAACGGCAGCTACGCCGGCCCCGAAGGCAGCGCCCACCGCTGGGCGTCATGGCTGGCCTTCGAGATGAGCGACATCCGCGAGATCGTCGAGACGCGGGCCAAGGCCAAGGGCTGGGATCGATAGACGCCGACACCCAATGGGCTAGGCTGCCCTGGTGATCCTGCTCCCCCCCATCTTCTTCTTCGCCTGCTTCGTGGTGACCCTGCTCGCCGCGAAGGCCCAGAGCGGCGGGGTGACGCGCAGTGGCGCGGTGGCTGCGGCGTATATCGCCGGGCTGGCGACACTGCCCGGGGTCGTGCTGTTCGCGGTGGCCAGCGCCTACGAGATCAGTCCTCTCGAGCTGGCCGCCGGGGGCAGCGTGGCCCTGATGGTCTTCGCCATGGGCATGCGCGTAGTCAAGCAGCCCTTCGGGCACGCCGTGCCCATGGACGAGCCCACCCTCGAGGCGACCATCGCCCGGGTGGCCCAGCGCGCTGGGCTGCGCCGCGTCCCCCGGCTGCTGCGCCTGCGCACCCTGGGGGCCCTGCCCGTCTACGGCTGGGTGGCGGTGCTGCACGAGCCCGTGGTGATCCTCGCCGACGGGCTCGTGCACCGCCTCGAGCCCGACGAACACGAGGCCATCCTGGCCCACGAGATCGCCCATGTGCGCACGGGCTCGCTGTGGTGGCTGCAGCTCTCCCTTCCCATCGCCGCCACCATCAGCATGGCCACGCTGGTGTGGGTGGACATGTGGGTGGCCGCGGGCAGCACCTGGGCCTTGTGGGCCTTCCTGGCCCGCATCATCTCCCGCCCCACCGAGCTGCTCTGCGACCGGCGGGCCGCGGCCCTGACCAGCCCCCAGGCCATGATCTCAGGGCTGCGCAAGATGCAGGCGGTACACCCCGTCAGAGACCCCGGCTGGCGCTGGACCGTGGCCTGGGCCTTGGCCACTCATCCCCCCACCGAGCTCCGCATCCACGAGCTGGGGGAAGCCCAAGGCCCCCTGGCCCGACGGCTGCGCCTCACCAGCGCTACGGGCTTCGGCATCTGGCTGCTGCTGTACCTGGCGGTGTTCTCCACTTGGTGGCTCCTGCCCAGCCTGGACAGCTTCTTCATCGCCGTAACCCTGGGCCTGCTGGGGCTGGGGCTGCAGCTGGCGCCGCGCCTGGCCGCCCGGTCCAGCATCCGCCGTCGCAGCCGCTTGATCCCACCGGGCCTGCCCGGACACAAGTTGGGAAGAGCCGGGCTCGTGATGCTCCTGATAGCCATGCTGTGTATCATCGTCGGCTGGCTCGACTGGTGGACCGTCCTGCTACTTCTGGGAGCCGTGATTTCTAGCGGCATAGGAGCTATCCGTGGCCGGGGCCTGCGAGCCCTACGGCACAGACTCCACAAAGCCATGCAGGCCCAGGACTTCGAGACCGTGCGCCGTCTGGGCATCGAACAGGCCAACAAGCTGCGCCGCGACCCAGGAGCGCGCCACGACGTGGCCCTGGCCAACCTGGCCTGCGGCTACACCCACGAAGGCTTCGAGGCCCTCGAGGGTGTGGTGCGACGCGCCCCCAAGTTGCTCATGGCCGTGCTCACCCTGGGCAACCTGAAGCTTCCGCGGGACCCCAAGCGCAGCCTGGAGCTGGGAGCCCTGCTCAGCCTGCGCCTGCCCAAAGATCCCCTGGGCCCTCTGCTCGAGGCCCGGGCGCAGCAGCGGCTGGGGCACCACCACAAAGCCATGGCTGCCTGGACCCGCGCTCGTGTCTTGGAGGCTGACGACCCAGGTGTACTCATCATGGCCATGGAGCTGGCCATCGACGCGGGCTCACTGGACGAAGCCGAAGCGTGGTCCACCAAGGCTCGAGTCCGCGCCCCGGGCGAGCTCACCCTGCTGCTGGCCCAGGCCCGCCTGGCCATCATCCAGGCCCGACCGAGCGCCGCCAGCGACCACCTGGCCCGAGCCCGCGCCGTCATGGCCGACCACCCCCTAGCGTTCCTGGGATGGCGGCTCGAAGAGCTCGAGTGCGAGTTGGCGATCGAGGAATAGCCAGGCCTAGGCCTGAGCAGCCGTCTCCGAGTCTTCGCCCACTACGGTGGTGGTGGTGGCGAATTCGGGGGGGTTCTCGAGGTGCTTCTTGACCGCACACTGGGCCGCCACCTTCTCGAGGGTCTTGAGGTAGCGCTGGGGGAAGCTGGGGGGCACCTGGATCTCCAGGGTGACCTTGCCGATCATGTTGGTGAGGGCCCGTGCCTCGTGGTGCTGGATGATGCGGATGTCGTCGGTGGGGATGCCGCGCTGCCGGCAGAACTGCAGCACGTAGATGCCCGCGCAGGTACCGATGGACCCCAGGAAGAGCAGGAAGGGAGAGGGCGCGCTGCCGCCACCGCCGGCCTGGGCGGGCTGGTCCGTGGGAATGTGGGTGTCGCCCAGTCGGGCGTCAACACGAAGGCCACCGGGGAAGCTGATTTCCATGTCCATGAGGCTTACTCCTGAGGGGGTTTCATGGAGATGAGACGCCAGGAGGGCATGCCGTTACGCCAGGGGGGAGCGGAGGTGGCCGAACGCCGACGAAGCCCGCCCGCCCCGTGAGCCAGGCCACACGTCAGGAGAGCCCATGATCGAGCTGCTGCGCACCCGCCGAAGCATCCGCGCCTTCGAAGACCGCCCCCTGAGCCCCGAGCAGATCACCCTGCTCGAGGAAGCCTTGCTGCGCTCCCCCACCTCTCGCAACAGCCGCTCCTGGCGCTTCGTGCTGGTGCAGGACGCCCCCACGCGTCAAGCCCTGGCGCAGGCCAAGCCGGGCGGCGGCAAGTTCTTGGCCGACGCCCCCCTGAACATCGTCATCTGCGGCGACCCCGAGCTGTCGGACGTCACCGTCGAAGACTGCGCCATCGCCGGCGTGGTCGTCCATCTCCAGGCCCACGCCATGGGGCTGGGCAGCTGCTGGGTCCAGATCCGAAACCGCCGCCACGATGCCAAGGGCGACGCCAGCAGCTTCGTGCTGCGCCTGCTGCGCCTGCCCACCCGCCTCGAAGTGGTGGCCATCATCGGCGTCGGTCATCCTGCGGACCAAAAGCCCGGCTGGCCCGCGGATCAGCTCGGCTACGACAGGCTGGACCGTCTGAAGGGCTAGTCCACCTCCAGCCACCCATCCCAGCCCTCGTCTTGGACCGAGCGGCCGGCGGACCGCTGTGCCAAGGTCACGGCATCGCGCAGGTCCAAGCCCGACAGTCGGTGGACCGTGGTGGCGGCACAGAGCACGTCGCCAGCGCCCAGGGTGCTGCGGACCTGCACGGGCTCCGCGGGGATCAGCAGTGTCCCCTTCCCCGACGGCCGCATCAGCACGCCCTCGGCCCCCAGGCTCACCACCAGGTCACCTCCGGGAGCCGCCTCCAAGGCATCGGCCAGGCCGCCGATCCTCCGATCCGCCACCTGGCGCCAGACGACGAACTCATCACGGTTGCAGAACAGGCTGTCCCTGGGTTCCAGGAGACGGTCCACCACCGGCCCCTCATCGGGCGACAGGCGATTCAAACCCAGGGTGACCGGAACCCCCTGCGCTCGGGCCAGTGCCAGCCAGGCCAGCACCGCGTCGGGACAGCTTCGCCACAGGGAGCACAGGCCAGTGATCACCACCGCGCCGACCCCATCCATATCGGCGGGACCCGCGGGCTTACGCAGATAGGCGTAGCGCTGTGGGTGGGTGGCCACTGTGCCCCAGTGGCCGTCGCGCGCCACCAGGATCTCCGCCCGCTTGGTCTGGAGTCCTGCCTCCGCAAGCTGCGCCACGAGCTCCACCCCCTGCCTCGCCAAGAAGCGCCGCAGGCTCTGGCCCAAGGCATCGTCGGCCACCTGGCCCACCAAGGCCGTGGGCCACCCCAGGCGCGCGGCCACGCTGGCGACCACCAGGCCATTGCCCCCGGGCCGCTCCATGGGTGCGGCGCCCGAGGCGTCCCGCATTCGATCCACCAGAAAGGGCCCCATCACCAACAGGGTGAGGCGGGTGGCGGCAGGGGCGGTGGGCGTCGTGTGCACGCCGCCACCGTCGCATGGAACCCGCGTCGCGGCAATGTCTGGGCGGCCTGCTAGGGCTCGTAGACTTCGCTGTCCTCAGCCACCTGCTCGTCGCTGGTGTCCCAGCCGTAGGTCCCCGCGATGGGGGCCGCATAGTCCCGAGTGAGCAGCCTGGCGCTCACGGTGAGCGCGTCGCCCACCGTAGGCAGCGGGAAGCTGTGGCTGGAGGTGGAGCCGGTGCCGAAACCCAGGCGATTGTCACTTGCGATATCTACCGCACGGTAGTGAGCGACACCGCGGCTTCCCGCAGCGTCGACCATGATCTTGGCGAAGAGCCAACCCGCGGCGCCAGCCGCGTCGTCACCATCCACCAGGTAGGCGATGTCGCCGGTCTGCAGCGCCGGGGGCGCCGCGTCGAGGGTGACCGAGCCGCCGCTGACGGACACCATCGCCCGCTCGCCAAGCACACGGGTGATGGGCAGACCCTTTTCCTGGGCGTTCATGCCCGCGAAACTCTCGGTACCCGGGCCCTCGTAGTCGTCCCACTCGCCGGTGGGTCGCACGAAGCGCACCGCGGCGGCCTGGGGCAGCACCGCTGCGCCGAAGTCCAGGCTGCTGCCGCCGGTGGTAAAGTCCACGCCGTACACGCCCATGGCGCGGTAGCCGCCCACGTCGGGCACAGCCTGACCGCCGCTGGCGGCCACTGGCAAGCCGTCGCCATCGGCAGCCTCCACCAGCACGATGAGCTGACGCATGGGGTGGCCCGTGGGCAGCGCGTGACCGCCCCGCCAGTTGTTGGCACGCACCTCAGCCTCCAAGGCCGTATCGCCGGCCTCGAGGCTCACCGCCAGACCATAGACCTGGTCCTTGGCGAACCACTCGAAGTCGTGGTGGAAGACCTCTCCGCTGGTGCGCAGCCAGCCCTGGTCCACCGAAGGCTCGACGCCGCGCTCGCTGATGTCGTAGGTGCTGCTTTCCTCGTCCAGCACCTCCATGTGACAGGTAGCGCAGGTGGTGTCGCCGCTGGCACAGGGGCCACGCTCGCACTCGGAGAAGGTCTCGTTGATGGGCAAGCCATCGGGCCAACGGGCAGCGTCCACAGGCATGTCGTCCCGCAGGGCACCGCGGCTGTACTCGTGACAGCTCGAGCACCAGGCGGCCTCGCGCATCCCCGGGGCGAAGGAGCCCTTCATGATGGCCACCACCACATCGGGGTAGGGACCAAAGGTGATGGGGTCGAACTCCTGTGAGACGACGGTTGTCTCCTCGCTGGGCCGCTGCAGCTGGATCGACCCATCCCGGCCGGGGGCGCCGCCCGCCACCACGTCTCGCGTCTTGTGGCAGAGATCGCAGGTGACGCCTTCGTTGTAGGCGATGCCCGTGGCCCGAGCGAGATCGATCTGCCCGCCAGGGTGGAAGTCCATTGCGGGGCTATGGCAGTCACCGCAGCTACCGAAGGCGTCGAGGTCCCCGGCGTTGTCGGGGTGGTCGCAGGCTTCCCCGCCCCGCTCGCCGCAGTCGTCGTGCAGGTAGGGCAGCACGCCATCGCCGACGTAGCAGCGCTCCACGGTACCCCCATCGATCCCGGGTTCCTGGCCCATCGCCATCCAGCCACCCAGGCTGGCACAGGTGTCAGTGTCCAACGCGGTGCCGCCGGTGTAGAGGTCCCAGGTGTGGCTGTTGCTGGCCGACCCGTGATGGGGGGAGTCCACCCAGTCATCGGCCTTGGTGGGGTGGCAGTGGCCGCAGTCGGTGGTGTCCATGGACATGGACGTACCGCCAGGCTGGAAGTGGTAGTCGGCGTTGTCGTCCGCCGGGTCGGGCAGTGGTCGAATGACGACGCTCAGGGTGCCGCTGGGGCCGTTGATGTCGTGAATGTCGGCGCCAGAGCTTAGCCAGCCCTCCATGCCCGCCAGCACCCAGCGATCCGTCACGCCGTCGTCGCCGACGGTGACCGTGGCGGCGCCGCTGGCGTCGGTGAGCACCCAGTCGGGCTGATCCACACCACCCACCATGACGTATGCGCCCTCGATGGGTGCGCCGTCGGGATCCGTGACCACCACATCGGCCGTACCTGTCCAGCGGATCTCGGGTGCCGTGTCGTCGGGGGGCTCGGTGTCCACCGGAGGCTCGGTGTCCACCGGCGGTTCACTGTCCACCGGCTCGCTGTCCTTGGGGGGCGCGCTGTCGTCGGGATCCTTGGGGCAGCCCAGCGCGAACAGGGCAACCAGAGGCAGGAGCGCGGGTCTCATCGCGAGGCTTCCCAGTGCTCGACGATGGCCTCGAAGCCCTGCTCGTTGCCGTGGCCCATCCAGCAGTGGAGGATCTCCATCTGGGGTGTGAGCACACACTTTCCGGGCAGCGCGGAGCCGTCGTAGGGAGTGGAGGGGATCACGAGCTGATCGTGGTCGGCCAGCACGGCGATGCTGTCATCATCGATGGCCTCCCAGTAGATCAGCGCATCCTCGGCGTCGGGCACATTGCTCAGGACGTCCTGGAACAGGGTGACCATGAAGGAGAAGGGGATCTCGGGGTGCTCGGTGGCGAACTCGGCCGCGTATTCGGGGAGGCTGACCGCCTCCGTCTGGCAGGCGCCTCACCAGGAGGCTGTGATGAACAGGATGTGGTACTCGGCCGCGAAGTCCCACAGGTCCACCATTTCGCCGCACTGATCGGTGAAGGCGATGTTCTCGACCACATCCCCCAGCGCTGCGCCGGTGGACGCGAGATCACCTGGATCGCTGTGGGGCCAGCCGCAGGCGTAGCAGACCTCGTCGGCGTCGGTGGGGTCGCTGACGCAGTCCACCTCGGCCCCATCGTCGGTACCATCGCTGTCGCTGTCGGCACTGTCCGGGTCGGTGCCCAGCTCAGCCTCGGTGCAGCCATCCAAGCCATCACCGTCCACATCGTCGGTGGAGCAGTCAGGGGTGTCGCTGTCGCCGCTGGGGCCGGTGTCATCCTTGACGGTCTCTCCGCAGGCCACCAGGCCAGCGAGGAAGAGTAGGGGCAGAGTGCGAACGTTCATGGTGGCTCCAAGGCGGGCGCACAACATGACACGCGATGTTTCAGTCTTCCACTGTCCATTTCGACTGAAGGCCAGGCTGGTATACGCCGGCACTATCATTCGCCCGATCTTCAGCTCGCTCTGCCACCACCACACCCATAGAAGGCAGCCGTAGAGGATCTGGATCCGATGGCCAAGCGCGCCGCACCCGACATCCCCCCGATGGCATGGAAGCCCGCGCTGGTGGGCTTAGCAGGAGTGCTGATCATGGGCGTGCTGCTCTTCGCCGCCGCGGGCACCACCGCATGGGCCCAGGGCTGGACCTTCCTGTGCCTGTGGGCCATCGCAACCGTGCTCCCCACCGCCGCGTTGATCCGGGAAAACCCCGGCCTGCTGGCCCGCCGCGCAGAGGGTCTGAAGCGTGGCCAGCGCTACGAGCGGGTGCTGCAGGCGTTCTACATCCCTCTCGTTCTGTCGCTCCCGGTGCTCGCGGGGCTGGACGTGAAGCGCTTCGCCTGGTCCGACCAGCCCACCGAGTTGGTCTACGTGGGCACTCTACTGGTGCTGTTCGGCGGCGTCGCCCAGGCCTGGGCCATGCTCGAGAACCCGCACTACGAAGCGGGGATGCGCGTGCAGCGAGACATTGGCCACAAGGTCATCTACAACGGGCCCTACCGCATCGTGCGCCATCCCGGCTACCTGGCGGCCATCGCCCAGACCGCGGGGGCGCCCCTGGTGCTCTGCTCCACCTGGGCCTGGCTCCCGGTCCTCGGCATCACAGCGGTGCTGGTGGTCCGGGCACTGCTGGAAGACCGCATGCTGCGCGAGGATCTCAAGGGCTACATCGCCTACAGCCGCCAGGTGCCCATCATCCTGCTACCCGGCGTCTGGTAGCTCCCCGGCGGCCTGCTGCAGCAGCGCCCACGCCTGCTCCACGTGCCGCTGGAGGGTGTGGGTGCCGCCGATGCACAGTCGCAGCACCAGCCGTCCGTCCAGCCGCGTGTGGGTGAGAAACAGCGATCCACTGTCGTTGAGACCATTCATGATGCGCTGGTTGGCGTCGTCCCCGCCCAGGTGCCGGAAGCAGAGCAGGTTCAGGGTCCGGGGCGCCGCCAACACGAAATCGGTGTGCGCTGCGATCTCCCCTTCGAGCCAAGCCGCCAGCCTCAGGTGCTCCCGCACGTGGTGACGAAGGCCCTCCGCCCCGTAGTGACGCAGCACCATCCAGAGCTTAAGGGCCCGGAAGCGACGCCCCAGGGGCACGTGCCAGTCCCGGTAGTCGATGACCTGGCCCGACGCCGTGGCGGCGTTGCGCAGGTACTCCGGCAGCACGCTGAGGGTGCGCACCAGCGCCGCTCTGTCCCGCACCCAGAACGCGTCACAGTCGAAGTTCACGAACATCCACTTGTGGGGGTTGAAGCAGTAGGAGTCCGCCAGCTCCAGGCCATCGTGGATCCACCGCAGCTCCGGCAACAGCGCCGCGGTGCCGCCATGGGCAGCGTCCACGTGCAGCCACACGCCGTGCTCGATGCAGATCTCACCGATAGCCCGTAGGGGGTCCACCGCGGTGGTGGAGGTGGTGCCCACCGTGGCCACGACGCAGCAGGGCCTGTTGCCCGCGGCCAAATCTGCCTCGATGCTGACCCGCAGGGCCGCTGGGTCCATGGCCAGCTGCGGGTCGGTGTCGATGAGCCGCAGCCGGTCGGTGCCCATGCCCGCCACCCGCACAGCCTTTTCGAGGGACGAGTGGGTCTGGGTGGAGCAGTAGACGGTGAGCTCCGGCGGAGAGCCGTTGCGATGGGCGGTCCATTCACTGGCCCGCTCCCGGGCGGTGAGCAGGGCGCAGAGGGTGGCGCTCGAGGCGGTGTCCTGGATGACCCCGCCCCCGGCGCCGCTCGAGTGGAAGGTCCGCGGCAGTTCCAACAGCTCGAGCAGCCAGTCCATCACCAGCGTCTCGAGCTCGGTGCAAGCGGGGCTGGTGGACCAGAGCATGCCCTGCACGCCCAGCCCGGCGCTCAGCAGCTCCCCCAGTATGGAGGGACCCGACGCGTTGGCGTTGAAGTAGGCGAAGAAGCTGGGGTGCTGCCAGTGCGTGATGCCCGGCAGGATCACCCGCTCGAGATCCGCCATGACGGCCTCGAAGGGCTCGCCCCGCTCCGGGGGGTGCTCGGGCAAGCCCGCGCGGACCTCGCCAGGGGCCACCTGGGAGCGCACCGGGAAGTCCTCGAGACGCTCCATGTACGAAGCCACCCACTCAACCAGCTCGCAGCCACGGCGGCGGAACTCGTCGGGGGTCATGTGGAAGCTGGGCTCGGTCATGGGCACTCCGGTGGCGGACCCCCGCGGCTCGGCGGGGCGAGGCGAATGGCTACAGGCTACAGGCTACGGGTCCGCTGGACCACGCATGCCCCTCCCCCACCAACGCCGCCACCAGACCTGGGCCTGGCTCGCCATCGCAGCGGCAGTGCTGCTCTTCGTGCTGGTGGGCTCGGCCCTGGCGCTGGAGCGCCACTGGGGCTTCGAGCGCGAACTGGGCCTGGACAAGGGCTACTTCTTCCATCGGGTGTGGCAGGCCGCCTGGATGGACCAGCCCCAGCGCACCCTGCTGGCCACCGAGCAAGGCGACGGGCTGCTGATGGGCCGCCACGTGGAGCCCGGCCTCCTGCTGGCGGTACCCCTGGTCCGGGCCTTCCCCCGGGTCGAAGCCATGCTGCTGCTCCAGGTGCTGCTGGTCGGGCTGGGGGGCCTGGCGGTGGGACGCATGGGCATCAAGTCCCTGAAAGACCCCGTCATCGCGGTGCTGTGCACCCTCGCCTGGCTCAGCATGCCCGGCCTGATGTTCGTGGTGGTGGAAGACTTCCGCACCATCACCATGGCCATCCCCTTCGCCCTGGGCTGTTGGGCCATGCTGCGAGAGGACAAGCTGATCCCCGGCTTGCTGTTGGCCCTGGCCGCCGCGGCCTGCCGCGAGGAGGTGGCGGTGCTCATGCTGGCGGCGCTGCCCGCCATGGCTTGGCCCGGGCGCAGTCGAGGTCGCTGGTACGCGGCGGGCACCCTGCTGGCGGGCGGCGTGGCCTGGCTGCTCTTCCTGCGACTGGGCCTGGGCCGGGTCTCGGACTTCTTTGGCGGCGGCGACCTGTGGGGTGGGCTGGCCCAGGCCTTCGGCTCCACCGCCGATGGCGGCGGCTGGGCCTGGACCTACGCCGAGCAACTGGCGGGGCTGGCGGGGGGCTCCCTACTGCTGCTGCCTGTAGCTCCCCTGGCAGGCCTGGTGGTGTTGGGCAACTGGATCGGCTCCACCGCCACTAGCGGCTACGTCTCGGGCAACGCCTACCACCTGTGGGCCATCAGCCTTGCGGGAGTGGGCCTGGTGCTGGTGTCCGCTGCGGCGCGTCTGGAGCGCTGGCGCTGGCCTTGCCGCATCGCCCTGGGATTGCTGGTGCTATCCAACCTGTGGATGTTGCCCAGCGAAATGCGCGGGCGGGCCCTGTTGAGCCATCGCACTCTCTCGGGTGCCACGGCGCCCAGCCAGCGACAGAACACCCCCTGGACCGTCATCCGCGCTGTGCCACCTGACCTCCCCGTGCTCACCGACGCCCGCTACGTCGCCATGCTCGCGGATCGCCCCGTCATCTACGCCACCGATGACTGGTCCGAGCCCAGCGACCGTGCCTGGCTCACCAGGGCGGTGAACATCGCCGTCCTGCCCGACTTCCACGACTGGGTCCCACTGCTCGAGGACGCCGGCTTCGAGCCCAAGCTGGACAGCGGTGGGGCCCTGCTACTGGAGCGCAGCGAGCCGGCGCCAGCCATCGGTGACGTGCGGACGCCGGGCTAGCCGTCGTCCCAGATGCCACCGAAGCTTCCGGCTACCACCCAGGTCTCACGGGTCGGGGTCGCTGTCGCTGGCGCTGGCGCCGTCGGCTTCGCCGATCTGCGGTGGGCGGTGCGGGCGCAACTCGATGAGACCACCTGCGGCCCCGCCAGGCCCCCCAGCGCGATAGAACGCCGACAGTCCGAGGTTCTTCGCGCATGGCCTACGCTCGCTTCTTCCGCCTCATCGCCGTGCTGGCGCTCCTGGCCCTGGTGGGCCTGAGCGTCACCTGGCTGCTCACGGACTGGTTCCCTACCGGCAACGACGAGATCACCCACCTGCAGAACGCGGTGAACGTGGCCTCCGAACTCGCGGACAACCCCGTGCAGGGGCTGCGGGATGCCTGGATGGGCCGCTACGCCGGAGAAGAGCGCTACGCCTACTGGCCGGGCGCCGCCTACGTCGCCACCGCTCCCCTGGTTTGGATCGGTGGCCTACGGGCTCCGTTGTTCGCCCTGCTGCCCGCGCTGCTGCTGCTGCTGTGGGCGGTGGGCACCGGCGCCCACGACCTCGCCGTCCGCCTGCCCCAGGCCGCTCAGCTGGGGTCCGTGGCCGCCATAGAAAAGCGCACGGGCGTAGGCAGCAAGACCTCGACCATGCTCCAGGACGCCCACAAGGCCGCGGCCTGGCGTGCCGTGCTGTTGGCGTTGCTGCCCACCGTGGTGATCCTCGAGCTGCGCCACTACACCCTCGCGCCCTTCGTCGCCTGCCTGGCGGCGGTCTGCACCATGCTGCTGGTGCTGTCTCGAGGCTTCCGCCACCGCGGGCTGACCCTGGCCTGGGGGCTAACCCTGGGCCTAGGCCTGATGTGCGACCGCATGACCATGGCCTTCCTGGTGTGGGCCCCCCTGTTGGTGGTGCTGCTCCAGGCTGGAGAGCGCAAGAAGCGCGTCCTCAACCTGCTCATGGCCCTGGGCATCGCCGGTGGCATGGCGGGCCTGTTCTACGCTGAGTGGTGGGCAGCCTGGGGCGGTCGCATCGCCTCTCAGGAGTCCTCGGACCCAGGCGCCATGCTCAGCCGCCTCCTGGACCTGGCCGCCTGGATTCCCCTGCAGGGGCTAGGCCTGGCAGCCAGCCTGTTGTTTGTCCTGGGCCTGCTGGGCTTCCTGGTGCACAAGCCGGGCTGGAGCATGGACTTCGCCTGCTGGGTCGCAGCGCTGATCTCCCCGCTGCCCCTGTTGGCTCTGACCGAAGAAGGCCAAGGCGGCCTGGCGCTGTTCCTGGTAGCCCCGCTGGCCGTGCTCGCCGGGGTGGGCTGGGGCCGCAGCCGGGTGCACACCAGCGCCGCGGGCACCACCCTGTTCGCCGTGGGCACCATGGTGGCCGTGGCATTCAACGCCCACAGCTCCGGCCTGATCCCTGTGGATCTCGGCCCGGTCGCCCCCATGGCCGATCGGCCCGGCGAACCCCGGCTCGAAGCCGACCAAGGCGCGCTGCAGTGGCTCGAGGCCGAGCGGGGTGCCGCCGTGCTCGACCTGGTCCAGGCCAAGGGCATCTGGGCCGGGCACTGGCTGCACTACCTGGTGAGCACCCAGCGGCTGGAGCTCGAGGTGGACTGGCCCGTGCGCCGCCTGCATGCGGCCTACCTACCGGGTCGCTTTGTGGATGAGCCCTGCGCCATCGGCCGTCTGCTGGTGATCCACTACGCGGACCCGTGGTTCGACAGCGCTGAGATCGCGCGGCCCCAGGGCTTCGTAGGCATGGACGAGACACAGCGCGAAGCCTGGCACAGCGCCATCGAGCTCGCCCGTCGCTGCTACACCGTAGACCGCGTCACCGAGGCTCCCATGGGCGCCCGGCTCACCTTCCTCACCCGCCGCGACGACGTCGCCGACCTACTGGCAGCCCAAGCCTCAGCGCCCGCCCCGGCACCAGCGCCGACCGAGGACCAAGCAACGCCCCATGCGGATCTGGGCGAGCCCAGCGTCGCGCCTCTCCCTGACGATGCGGCCTGCCTCGAGGGCATGGTCCCCATCCCCGGCGGAACCTACGTCCTCGGGCCCGGCGCCGACATCGAGCCCATCGCCGACTACTTCACACCGGACCGCGCGGTGGAGCTGCCAGCGTTCTGCATGGACATCTACGAGTACCCCAACACCGTCGGCGAGCTTCCGGCGACCAACATCAGCTGGGAGCAATCCCGGCTCACCTGCGAAGCCCAGGGCAAGCACCTGTGTACCGTGAACCAGTGGGAAGCCGCCTGCCGGGGCGCCGAGCGTTGGCGCTACAGCTACGGCCCCGAGTACGAGTCCACCCGCTGTTTCACCCAGGGCGCCCGCTACTACGACACCCGCGATCTACGCCCCATCGGCGGCTTCCCCGACTGCGTCAGCCCTGATGGCGTACACGATCTGAACGGTGGGGTGAGCGAGTGGGTCGACGCCGAGCATCCCGGCCCGCCCTTCCCACCCGACCCCAGCGCGGCCGACAAGCCCTGCCACGAGATCATGGGCGGCACCATGTGGGGCGCCACCTACGGCCAGGACTGCCTGAGTCGCCACTGGCACGCTACTGACCACAAGCAGGACGACGACGGCTTCCGCTGCTGCGCAGAGCTGCAGCAGCCTCAGGACTGACAGCGCGGGGGTCTAGCCCCTGGCGCCACGCCTGCGCACGGCGACGCCCAGGGCCAGCAGGCCCATCAGCGAGCCACCCAGCAGCCCACCCGGCGCCGCGCTGCAGTTGCAGACACCGAAGCCGCCCTTGCCGTCGCCGTCGCCCGTGTCATCGCCACCGGCGGTGTCGTCCACCACCGGGCCGTCGCTGTCGTCAGGAGGGTCGCTGTCGGTGGGATCGGGCGGGTCCGTGTCTTCTGGGGTGGTGGCGTCGGTGCCGTCGCAGTCCTCGTCGATGCCGTTGTCGGGGATGTCGATCTCGTCGGGGTTGATCCCGGAGTCGTCGTCGTCGCAGTCACCCTCGTTCTCGGTGAAACCGTCGCCATCGTCGTCGTAGTCGTTGGTGCCCTCGTCCACGGTGCCGTCACAGTCGTTGTCCACGCCGTTGCCGTTGCCGGAGGCATCGCCTTCGTCGGCGCCGGGGTGCACCGTGGGATCGGTGTCATCACAGTCGTCGCCCCCGCAGTCACCCTCAGCACGGTAGCCGTCGCCATCGGTGTCGCAGCAGAGATCCTCGACCCAACAGTCGCTGTCGTCGCAGTCCACGTCGCCATCGAGATCGTTGTCCTCGCCGTCGTCGCAGTCCTCCGCGCAGCCCGTGCTGGCGGAAACGTCGAAGCTCAGTGTGTAGCCCGGGTCGTAGACGGTGCCCGTGGCAGTGCCGTCGTCGGTGCAAGGGCCCGAGGCGTCCTCGAGGTGGGAGGTGCCGTAGGCCTCGACCACGATGTAGTAGATCTCGCCCCGGGCGCACTCGAACTCAACGCTGTCATCCACATCGTAGGGAGCGGTCGAGCCCATCAGGCAGCCGGTGTAGGGATCACAGCCGTCGTCCAGCACGTAGATGTCCAGGTCGCAGGTGAGATCCGTGATGAGCATCTGCACCGTGCCAGCCCGCTGGCACTCGAAGGTGTAGACGGCTTCGGGCGCGTCCTGGTTCTCATTGGCGTAAGGCTCGCCGCAGCTGTAGCAGGCGCTGTCGTCGCAGTCGCCACCCAGGTAGCTGTCATCACTCGCGGCGACCGTGCCCGTGTAGCTGGACGAGCAGGTCAACGCGCCGGAGATGGTGACATCAGCGGGGCAGGAAGCCTGGGCGCTGGGAGCCAAGGCGATGGTGAGGGCGAGGGTGGACAGCATCGGGTCCTCCAAGGATGGGAAAGCCTGCGTTTGTAGACCGCTGGAGAGCCTTCGGCAAGCTCGAGCCATGTCGCAGCGAATCGAGATATCCTTTCGCTAGGCTCAACCTAGGGATGCTCATGGACTGGCTCAACTACCACCACCTTCTGTACTTCTGGACCACCGCGCGCGAAGGCAGCATTTCAAAGGCCGCCGAGGTCTTGCTACTGGCTCCGCCCACGGTCTCCACCCAGATCAAGGCCCTGGAGCAGTCTCTGGGGGAGAAGCTCTTCGAGCGCCGCGGCCGCAGCCTGGTGCTGACCGAGGTGGGGGGCGTGGTCTTCAGCTACGCCGACGAGATCTTCGGACTGGGCCGAGAGCTGATGTCAGCGGTACGCCAGCTCCCCACCGGACGGCCCCTTCAGCTGGCGGTGGGAGTGACCGACTCCATGCCAAAGCTGGTGGCTCGGGAGATCCTCGCGCCGGTATTGGCCATGAACGAACCGGTACGCTTCGGGGTGCGCGAAGCCGACCTCGAGACCATGCTGTTGGAGCTGGCAAGCTGGAAGCTGGACTTGGTGCTCACGGATCGGCCCGCGCCCCCGTCGGTGCGGGTCAAGGCCTTCACCCACGAACTGGGTCGCTCGTCGGTGGTGATCATGGCCGCACCGCCACTATCCGCGGCGCTGCGGCCGGACTTCCCAGGCTCGCTGGACGGTGCGCCGGCCATCCTCACCACCGGCGAGACCGCGCTGCGCCGCACCCTGGACCGCTGGTTCTCCAGCATCGGGGTGAGCCCCAGGGTGGTGGCGGAGTTCGAGGACCCGGCCATGCTGCTGGTTTTCGCTGACGACGAGCTGGGATTCCTGGCTGTGCCCAGCATCATCGCCGAGCGTGTACGAGAACGAACCGGGCTCGAGGTCATCGGCCAGGTGCCCGAGGCCGAAGAGCGCTTCTACGCCATCACCGTAGAGCGCAAGGTGGCCCACCGAGGGGTGCAGGCCGTGCTCGAGGGGGCCCGGTCTCGCTTCGGCAAGCGCTAGAATTTTCCTAACGATTGGCTTGAAACTATCTCATTGTCTAACGACGGGCGGACATGGTACTCCTGCATCAGCATTGAGACTGATCGCGCATTGTGGGCTCTGAACGTTCACCATTCGCGACAGCGTGCCACTGCGACCGCGGGATGCACATGGCCATCGTCATCACCAGGAAACTCGATAGACGCTACGGGCACGGCGCTCATGCCGTGCAGGCCCTGCGGGGGGTGGACATCGTCATCGAGACCGGAGAGTTCACCGCCCTGATGGGGCCCACGGGATCCGGCAAGACCACCCTTCTCGAGCTCATCGGCGGCCTGGAAGCCCCCAGCGGGGGTTCGGTGCAGCTCGACGGCCAGAATATCGGGTCCATGGACGGCACAAAGCGCTTCGCGTTCGGCATCGAGCGTCTGGGCTTCGTGTTCCAGGCCTACAACCTCATCCCGGTGTTGACCGCGTACCACAACACCCAGCTCGTGCTCGAGCTGCAGGGCGTGCCCCGTGCCGAGCGACGGGAGCGGGTGCTGCGGGCACTACAAGACGTGGGGCTCGAGGGCATGGAGCAGTGCCTCCCCGCAGATCTGGACGCCGGCCAACAGCAGCGCCTGGCTCTGGCCCGCGCCATCGTGGGTGAGCCCGCCCTGGTGCTGGCCGACGAGCCCACAACCAACCTGAACGCCGACACCGGCTGCGCCCTGCTGGACACCATGCGGGAGCTCAATGAGCGCCTAGGGATCACCTTCCTGTTCGCCACCCAAGACCCCAAGGTCATGAAGCGTGCCCGCCGGGTGGTGAAGCTCGTGGACGGGCGAGTGGACGAGGATCTGAGGAAATAGCCATGCCTGCCAACACCCCCGAGATCGAGCGCGGCGCCCGCCGCTGGCTGCTCAAAGAGACCCTGGGCACCGCTATGGTGCCCATCATCCTGCTGTGGAGCGCGGGCACGTGGAACTGGCCCATGGCCTGGGCCCTCACGGGGCTGTACGCCGCCTGGGTTGGCGCCAACACTCTGCTGCTGTGGCCGCAGCACAAAGGCCTTTTGGCCGAGCGGGTCAAGAAGAGGCCGCCGGGGGTCAAGCCCTGGGATCTGCGCATCATGGGGATGGTGGGCCTGCTGACCATCGGCCGCTACGTCGTGGCGGGGTTGGACCTACGCTACGGCTGGGGGCCGGAGGTGCCGTTGACGCTGTCCCTCGCCGCCATCCCCGTGGCCGCCACCGGCTACGCCCTGGTCACCTGGGGCATGGTGGCAAACGCCTGGTTCGCCACCCTGGTGCGCATCCAGGACGACCGCGGGCAGCAGGTGGCCACCAGCGGGCCGTACCAATGGGTGCGCCACCCCGGCTACGTGGGTTCGATCCTCTTCGAGATCGGCTCAGGAGTGATGCTGCAGTCCTGGTGGGCCATCGGCATCGGTGTAGCCTCGGCGGCGCTGTTCTTGCTGCGCACCGCCAAGGAGGACGGGATGCTGCAGAACGAGCTGCCGGGGTATGCCGACTATGCATCGCGAGTGCGCTACCGGCTGTTCCCGGGGGTGTGGTAGCTCAGGGCGCGCCAGACTGCAGCTACGCTGGAAGCGCCTAGGGGCGCACGATCCGCATGTCACCGCCGTCGGTGACCAGAAAGCCCGTGGAGCCGCCCGCCGAGTTGCTCGCCCATCGCGCGACGTAGCCGAACGAGGGCCGCGAGCTCGTCCCGCTGGTGCTCGTGCGCCAGGCGCCCGTGGTCACCGTGGTGTCCAGTGCGTACCAGCGCTGCCCCCCGTAGATGACCGTGGACGGCCGCACCGAGTAGCTGGTGTAGGCCCCCAGCCCCGCGGCACCGCGAGCGAGAAGTAGGATCTCAGGGAGGAACCAGGAGCTGTCGAGGCCACAGCCGGGGTCCGCCGCTAGGCCCGAGCGGTCGTGCCACACCGACGCAACCACGCTGCCCCCCATCTCCCAATGGTGCATGGTCGAGACGCGTCCGAGGGCCACGCTGGGCACCGACCAGCCACAGGAGATAGCCGAGGCGCCGTCGCCCCAGGATGACGCTCCCGAAGGGAGCGCCCAGGCCATGCCGTGTACGCTCCCACGCGCACTGCTCGTCCAGTACATTATGGCATTTGAGTGGGACAGGCTGCCGTATCCATGGGCGCCGTACTGGAACTGACGGGCCCAGGTCCGCCAGAGAGCCCCGCCGAGCACCTGCACCCGCACGCCGGCCCCCAGCAGTCTTCGTCCTCGCAGTCGGTCAGGCCGTCGGCGTCGTTGTCCGCGCCATCGGTACAGTCCAACTCCAAACAACTCTCATCGGCGGAGCAGTCCCCGTCCTCGCAGTCCACCAGCCCATCCTTGTCGTCGTCCAGGCCGTCGTCGCAGTCCGTCTCGGTGGGGACGTCCGTGTCGGCATCCGCGTCGGCATCCGCGTCGGCGTCGGCATCCGTGTCGGCGTCGGCATCACCTTCGGGAGGCGCAGTATCGTCAGGCTTGGGCTCTCCGCAGGCCGGGGCCAGCGCGAACGCCAAGGTGAGCAGTAGGGTGGCGATTCGAATGGGTCCCAGTGGGTTCGGGTGAGTGCCACACACAGAGTGTAGCAGCAAGGTCCTGCCCAGCGCCGAGAACCCGGTACCCCTGGCGCGAGGGTGGGCACTTGCCGGCGCCCTGGAGCCGCAGAGCGCCGGGAACCAAAGACCCCTGGCGCAAGGGTGGGTAGTTACCAGCACCCTGGAGGCCCAATGCGCCGGGAACCCAGGACCCCTGGCGCAAGGGTGGCCACATACCAGCGCCCAGGGGGCCCCAAACGCCGGGAACCCCGTACCCCTGGCCCAAGGGTCGGCACCTCCCAGCGCTTCAGAGCCCCCAAGCGCCGACAACCCTGCACCCTTGGCGCAAGGGTGGGCACTTGCCGGCGATTTCCCGACGACCCCTCGCCACAGCGTGGACCGTCGAACGGGGGTGTCGAGAGTTCGACAGTGGTCGACCACCAATGGCCGAAAAAGGGCCTTGGGCCGTCCTCGGGAACTGGCACGATCCTTGATCGTTCTGTGGGTACAGGAGTCTCCTATGCACGACCTAGGCCACCACATCATGATCCACAGCGACGACGACCGCGTCCTCGCCCCCAGCGATGCCGCCCGCCGAGCCCTGGCCGAGGCGGTCTACCGGGTCGCTGCCCCCTTCCCACTCCTTGGCTTCGGCGCCGCTGACAACCACCTGCACTTGGTGGTGCTGTGCGACCGGCGCCAGGCCGCGCGGTTCGCTGGGCGGCTACTGTGCGCTCTTCACTGGGCGCTGGACCTGCCCGTCGCCTTCTTCCCAGTGCGTTACAAGCGGCTCGCGGACCAGTACCACCTGATCACGGCCTTCCACTACTGCCTGGGCCAGCGCAACAAACACGCCGTACAGAGCGATCCCTACCTGGACGCCTCCAGCCTACCGGAGCTGCTCGGCCTCCGCCTGGTACCCACGGACTCCATCACCCGCGTCCGGGAACAGGTCGCACGCCTGGGTCGCGACCGACTCCTGGGCCACCTCGGCGCCGAACATCTCGAGCCAGCGAGCAATGACATCATCACGGATCTCGTCGTTGCCGGCCGCGGGCACCTACTACGCGATGCGGCCTGCGGAGCGCTGGGACGACCTGCGCTCGTTGGCCGGAGCGCCCACGTGGTGAGGGCCCGCAACGCACTGGTCAAGGTGCTGTCGACCTGCTGCACCACCCCACAGATCGCCGAGTTGGTCGGACGCTCCCCCAGCCAGGTCCGCCACCTCCGAACCCTGGCCCGCCAACCACAGCTGGAACGAGCCGTCAGCCTACAGATCGCACTGCGAGCCTGGCTGCTCCAGCAGCACCCAGACCTGGTGAGCACAACACCCACCAGCCTCCCCATGCGCCTCAGTGCTGACCCACAGCTCCAAGCGCCGGCAAACCAGCACCCCTGACGCAAGGGTGGGCACTCGCCAGCGCCCTGAAGGCCAAAAGCGCCGGGAACCAAAGACCCCTGGCCCAAGGGTGGGCACTTGCCAGCGCTTCAGAGCCCCCAGGCCCCAGGAATCAAGGCCCCCTGGCCCAAGGGTGGGCACATGCCGGCGCCCTGGAGGCCCAAAGCGCCGGCAACCCTGCACCCCTGGCCCAAGGGTGGGCACATGCCGGCGCCCTGGAGGCCCAAAGCGCCGGAAACCCAGGACCCCTGGCGCGAGGGTGGGCACTTGCAAGCGCTTCAGAGCCCCCAGGCCCCAGGAACCAAGGCCCCCTGGCCCAAGGGTGGGCACATGCCGGCGCCCTGGAGCCGCAGAGCGCCGGGAACCCGATCCCCTTGGCTCAAAGGAGCGCACTTACCAGCGGTATGGAGCACGTGAGTGCCGTCAGGGCGCCAAAGGAGTGTACGCCCCCATACATCCCCAGCCCCCTCACGGTCACGGGGACCATTCACGTCCGTCTTCGGTGCGTAAGGTTCAGAACGCAGCCTGCACCGCCCCCAACCCCAAAAGCTGCCGCACACCGGAGTCACCATGCGCACCACCACCCTCGTCGCAGCCCTCGCCGCCTTCGCCATCCCCACCACCGTGGTCGGCGCCATCGCCATCAACCAGGCCGCCGGCTCCCTCGAAGGCATGGGCATCACCCCCACCCACGACTTCCCGGTGAGCGCCACGCTGTTCGATATCGAGATCTCCGACCCCGACACCAAGGGCTACCGCGCCATCACAGTTAGCGTCCCGGTCGAAGCCATCGACACCAACAACGGCGGCCGCAACAGCCACATGCGCGGCACCATCTTCGACGGCTACAAGGACGCCGGCAAGAACGCCGTGGTCTTCCAGGCCCGCACCAACACCGCCCTGGCTGCCGGCTCCATCCAGCTCGACGGCCGCCTGACCATCGTGGGCCAGGCCCGCCCGGTCACGGTCACCGCCACCCTCTCCGGCACGGACCCCGTACGCGCCCAGGGCAAGGCCACCATCAACCTGGACGAGTGGGGCATCAAGACCCCGGGCATGGGCCCCATGAAGGTCAACCCCGAGGTCACCATGGGCTTCGACGTCGAGCTCCCGGCTCCCAGCGCCACCGCCGAGCTCAGCCTGGCCGAGTGACGCCAGCCCGCTAGAACATCCACGCCAAGGCTCCGTGATCCCACAGGATCCGGAGTCCGATGGCGATCAGCACCCAGCCGCCCATGACATTGGCGACCTGAGCCAGCCGCTCGAGACCGCCCACCAGGCGGCCCAGGTGCAGCCCTCCGGCGGTGAAGGCCAAGGCCACCAGACCGATGACCAGCGCCGGCACCCAGATGGACACTCCCAGAACGGACAACGACAGCCCCAGGGCCAAGGCGTCGATGCTGGTGGCTACCGACAGCACCACCAGGGTCCAGCCCCGGGTGGGGTCGCGACGCTCACCGTCGGGCTCGCCACCGCGCACCGCCTCCCACAACATCCTGCCTCCGACAAAGGCCAAGAGACCAAAGGCCACCCAGTGGTCCCAGGACTCGATCATGGAGCGAACAGTGAGCCCACCCGCCCAGCCGAGGATGGGCATCAGGGCCTGGAACAAGCCGAAGTGAAAGGCCAGGCGAAAGGTGCGCCGGGGGGTGACCCGGTCCAGGGTCAGGCCCGCGGCCACGGCCACCGCGAAGGCGTCCATGGCGAGGGCCACAGCCACCGCGAGCAGGGAGAAGAGACTCACAGTGCCTCCCAGGTGGGTTGACCCGAAGCCTGGCGCTGAAAGGCGCGGCCCAGGTGTCGTGGACAGGGTGAAGGCGTGGCAGAGCCACGGCGAGCCGTGACCGCGGTAGCTGGGTCGTGGCCGGCAAGCCGCGCGAGGAGTTCAACACGCCTGGGCGGTACTATCAATGGATCGGGCTCTCTAGGGCAGCTCGAGCTGCAGCTGGAAGCGCTTTCCGCCCTCGGGCAGGCTGTTCATCTGGAGCAACTGGACCGTGGGGATCTCGTCGTCTTCGGCCTGGGGGTTGTCCTCGAGGCCGTGCATGAAGCTGGCGATGTGCTCGGTGGTGGCCAGCGTGCCCTCGACGTTGCAGGTGTGTTGAGCCTCGGGACAGCTCCAGACGACATCGGTGGGAGTCTCACCCTCAGGCATGTCCCCCATGATGAGCTCGAAGCGCGCCAGCAGGCCCGGGTCGGGCATGATGCGGGATGCGTCGGCGGGGTTGGTGCCATCGGATGGGGCGTCGATGCCGGGCTGTTCAGGCACGTCCGGTGGAACGACGGAGGCTTCAGCGGGCTGGGTTTCTTCCGAGGGAGCGGACTCGTCCGCCACCTCGCCCAGCAGCTCGTCGGAGAGATCGCCCGGCGCGATGCGCACACGCTTCTTGGGGGGCGGGGTTGTGTCGGCGCCATCCGTGGACGGGCCGCGGCCCACCAACACGAAGGCCAGCACCACAGCCACGACCCCCAGCACCGCGATCAAGATCCAGGACTTCTTCATGGGACCTCCTACACAGCCGTAACCCGCAGGGTCCAAGCGTTGGCTAGTCGGCTTCCCGCATGGCCCTGCCGATGGCGTCCACGTCGATGCGACCCTGGAACCCCTCCACGGCGTCGGGGGTGCCGATGGCCAGTCGCATGAGCTCCAGGATCTGGTCCACCACCAGGCGCTGACGCTCCACCGGGAACTCTCCTTCTCGCTCGGGATTGGCACAGAACTCGATGAGGTCCATGCCCAGGTGGCGCTGCATGGCCAGATCCAGGCCCAGCATCCCCTGGGCAAGGGCGAACTCGGCGGCCACGTCCAGGTCCAGATCCGTGCGCACCTGCCCCATGGCCTGGCCCTGCTGCAGCAGCAGCTTCCAGTTGCGGCGGGCCAGCTTCTGGAACTCGGCGACCAATCCCTGGAGCTCGGGATCGCCGCTGGGGTGCCACAGCACCGCTGCGATGCGGGACAGCTTGGGGTTGTTCAGCCCGAAGCGCAGCCCGGCGATGAACATGGCGCTCAGCTGGTCCCAGAAGTCACCGGGCTCAGGGGGCGCCATGCCCTTGATGGTCTCGAGCTTGCGCTGGGCGGCCACGTCGTACAGCAGCCACTGGAACAGCACGATCTTGCCGTCGAAGTACTGGTAGAAGCTGCCCTTGGCGATCTTGGCCTTGGCCACGATACGCGAGATGGACGCCCCGGTGTACCCCTTCTCCGCGAACTCATCGATGGCCGCGTCCGCGATGCGGGCGCGCTTGTCGGCGGGCAGGTTGAAGAAAGTGTCTTTGGGCATGGAGCGGCGTCTACTTCTTGAGGGCCTGCAGCGTGAAGGTCCCCGCGGGGATCTCCACGTCGAAGTCGATGTCGTCGTAGGTGATCTCCGTGAACTCGTCGGGATCATCCGCCGGCACCAGGATCATGCGGCCGGCGATCATGCGGCCATCCACTTCCTTGTAGTCCGTGAAGGACATGGTGCGGACCAATTCGCCGTCCTCATCCCAGTAGGTGATCTCGGTGGGCTGCTCGTCGGGACGCAGCTTGACCACGATCTTGCCCCAGATCACCGCCGCATCTTCCTTGGCGACGCACTCGATGATGTACTCACCGGTGCCATCCGATGCCGGCTCAGCCGTGAGCTCGAAGGCGAAGTCGTCTGCCATGCGAGACTCTTTCACCAGGTCGTCGTTGCTGAAGTGGGAGCCCATCCACGAGCCGCCCATCATGCCCGCGGGCACCTTCATGGTGCGGTCGACCTTGGGCAGGTAGTTCCAGATGTTGTCCTCGACCTTGAGGG
>Ga0307987_1000024_pt1 | contig 93254 bp, 65 predicted proteins | sample EllFjometagen181_FD_203157 | JGI IMG/M metagenome (GOLD analysis project Ga0307987, IMG submission 203157) | Marine microbial communities from Ellis Fjord, Antarctic Ocean - #181 | ecosystem: Environmental > Aquatic > Marine > Unclassified | place: Southern Ocean | collected 2014-10-08 | reverse complement strand
CAGGCCCCGCTCGGAGCAGAATGCTGGCAGCGCCTGGCCGCTCGCGTCCAGCTCCCCCAGCAACTCGAGCGCCTCATCTCGAGACATCACTTTCCGTCGTGTCGTGGCCACCATGTCCTCCAGGGCCAGGGTCGCCAACAACGTCACCCGTTCACAACACTCGGGCCCCGGGCCTTGGCGGAGGGCTTACCTCAACAGGTCGTTCCTGCGGACGGTCGGCTGGTTGTCGGTGGTGGGTGTGGCGGTGGTGGTCCCCACCGTGATTCACCAGTCGGTCTCGGTCTTCTTGGGGCTGATCTCGTCAGGGTGGCTCGAGCTACGTTGGCGGCGAATCCCGCCGCCCGCAGCAGAACGCCGGCACGTTAGGCCAATAAGCTCAAGTCCCTACACGCGACGACTGTACTGCACGCCCTTACTTACGGTCTCTCAATGATTCGGTGCGGTGCTATCCGAACAGCACTCGTTCCATCTGCGTCTCTGTCCACACAAATTCCTTTTGCCCAGGCTTATAAGACATGCATAGGTTGACGTAGCCATCCCTTCGTAGACTCTGCGTCATGCATGGTTGCTGGCTCAAGCGTTTTCCATCGGTTTCGCTGGCCAATGATTCCATTGTGATACGCTCTCCCTCGACTCTTGCCAGGCGATACTTGCTGCCAATACATAGTGCGCATACCCGTATATCCCCGTCAGGATGGACCAGTATCCGCTCGCCAAGTCTTACTGGACAGAACTCAAATCTGCATGGGTCTGCAAGATAAGAATTCTCAGCGACAAACCGCTGTGGCACCCGAATACTCAGGGCGTCTCTCAATGACGACGCAGCTTCTTTCAATCTGCTGTATACCGCCTCCCATTCCGTTGGCTCAATAGACCAGGTCCCGGAAAACTCATCTCGTGCAATGCCGGCCTTGACGAGTGGATGGAAGTTCAGTTCCCTCACCCCAAGAGACATTGAAAGCGCGATAAGTTGGTCCACCGACGCTGCGTTCCCTCTATGTACGCAAGATGTAATCGAAACGTAATAACCTTTGTCAACTGCATTCTTAATGTTTTGTACGCAGTTTCGAAACGAATTCGCGCCTCGAAGTTCGTCGTTGGTTGTTGGCGTGGGACCGTCGAGCGAGAACGACAAGTTGGATACTGTGTTGACACACAATGCGTCCAAGTAGCTTTCGTCATACTGCCCATTGGTGTCAATCCGAACATAGGTGTACCCTTCATGTGCCGCCCTGCGTACAACCTGGGCCAACCCTTCGCGGCCGTAGCCTCCATCATAGAGAGTGGGCTCTCCGCCGAGCAGGGTCACCTTCCTTGCGCCATACTCGAAAAACAGCGATAAAAGTAGCGATATTCTCTCAAACGGGAGTTCCCTTTCCGCGAGGGTGGTCTTGTATAGGCAGTGGCCGCACGACAAGTTGCACCTGTCAGTAATATACAGGAACACCTGACGAAGCCGCCCTGAAAAAAACCTCTCAAAATCCAAATCTACAATCATGCTAAGCCTCAACAACCAGTCGATAGTTGGTAAGCTTCTGCTTTATACTTGCAACTCGTTCATCGTTTGTCAACGTCCTGTCGATGAGCAGGGTGTGAAAGCCAGCGGCCCTAGCGGCCTTGGTGTTAATACGGTGATCGTCGACAAACATGCATTCCGATGGTAGCGCGTCTAACTTCTCAAGTATTCGCAAAAAGAACTGCGGGTCTGGCTTCGTCAACTTCAGTTGCGTGGACAGGAATGTATGATTGAAGTCATTGAACCACCCTTGTTGATCATAACTATCCGCGTTGTCACAATCACAATTGGATGCGATCGAGACTGTGTAACCGGATTTGCGCAGTTGCGATGCCAGTGTGCGCATTTGCTCGTTGGGGCTCCAGATCGAGCACCACTGTTTTACGACACCGTCCGCCGCTTCCTGAGCCAGTTTCCTTTCAAGACGTGACTCCAGAACTTCAACGATTCCAATACCTCCTTTGTTAAGTTCTTGGTCGACACAGAGGTAGTCATCAGCGGTTGCATTGAGTCTGCCGGCGCTTCCCGGGAAGTTCTGCCTCAAATACTGATAGAACACCTTGATGTCCCCGTCGAAGAAGACTCCTGCCAAGTCGAATACTACATGGCGGATTTGTGGGTGAACGCCTTGTTCAAATTCCTTTTCGTATTGCTCGATAAGTGCCTGAACGACTGTTGTATTTTCAATTCGTTCAATTTGAAACCCCTTGCCCCGCTTCAGGAATAGACTGGCCTCTGGACTTAAGGCGGTCGACTTTATCCTTCCCCGAAGACCGGTGTCTTTGAAGCTTGGACGGTAGGCCCGTACATTGACTCCCTTGCGAATGAGCGTGTGTAGATCCTCACGTTCTACCGAAGCCTGGGGCTTCAGCAATATTTTACACTTTGGGCCAAACTCGCAAATTTCCTGGTGTTGTTTGTTGGAGCGCGCCAGAAACCCGGCTCCTCCCGCATATATATATAGATACGTTGCGTCCTTCGCGAAGTCAACCAGTCTTTTCTGAACTTCCTTCTCCTCGAATATGGCGACATTGTCGTTGCCTGACATCAGATGCTTGTCAGCAAGGGCTTCGATAGCGTACCGGATGTTCGTTCTTCTAGGCCAGCAGAAAACAAAGGCAGAGCAAGCAGTGGCTACGATTCCAAGAGCATGAACAGTTCTATACCCGCCATACACATTTAGAATGTCATCTACAAGTACAGGCCAGTATTTCACAGATGTCACGAACTGGATACCGAGGAGCGCCAGCAATACAATATAGGAAGCACACAGGGAGAGCAGAAGCCACTTTGGCCTTGAGAGTGCTCTGAGAACAAAAAGCGTGGAAGAGCCGATCGCCATAGCAGGCTACCTGTCTCCTTTCTTTTCTGCATAGATCAAGAACGGATATCCCCGATAGTCAGGCTGACAACTCGCGACACCAAGTTCCTTGGCGACAGCGTGAAGTCTGTCCCTTGTTTTGTCGATACCACCGTAGTCTCTTGTGGCTTCGATCTCGATGAAGCAGCCCAGTTCCTTGACTGTGTCAAGAGAAATCTCCACTCCCTCAAGATGAGAGAAAACGCTTCTTGTCTTTTCCACGACGACTGATACAACAAACTCCAAAGCCTCGAGGAGGCGTACCATCTGATCTTCTGACTCCACAACAACCTCGTGCTCATCGCAATAGAGATGGCGCTCGACGCCCTCCGGATGGAAGTGCTTGTAGTTAAGAATGTTTTTGTTGTTGCGGTTGCGTATGCTAAGCCATTGATACGGAAACTCTTCCGACAACCAATTGTCATTCCTGGGCACAAGGTAGGTATCTCTTTGTGTAGAGACTCTGGAAGCCTTCCCGTCCCGCTCAAGAATTTTCAACACCCCGCAAAATTGTTGATCTGTCAGACGGAACTTGAGCTCAAATTCTTTGTCGTTGAAGGCCACGTGTATTCTCCACAGTTGTTTCTATTGATGGTCGGTCGTAGAAATGGAACAGGTGAATATCCCGTTATTCGTCGTTGTATAGATTTTCAACTGCCCTCGGCCGCTCGACTGACTACCAGTGTGGGAAGGACGAAGGATGAACATGAGAAGGAGAGTAGCAGATCCGTTAAGAATGGGAAGACTCTTGAGCGAATCGGCCACTATGGCGGCTGTCTACTTACGTTGAGCAATTCCGGTCCTGCTCCTGGCACAGTAGCGCAGCTATGATGGCCTAACCCGCCGTTCGTGACCGACCTGGCGCTCCGCGCCAGGCGGCACAACGGCAAGACGTTGAGCGGACTCCTTGCCCCCGTGAACCCTGGGGGTCCAGCAGGGGGCAGGCGTAGGGTGGGGCTGGCGATAGGTGGAACGATTTTAGGGGGCTTGGACCTTGGTGGTGGTCAGCGACGCCGTGGTGGCAGGCGACCAGGGCAGCTCTGTGGGCGTCAGTGGCAGGTAGGCGTTCGCTCAGCGCAGGTGGCGGCTGTGGTTGGTGGCACCCTTGGAGTTCAGCGACTCGAGCCGGCAGCGGATGGCGGCCAGTCGTGCTGGCTACCTGTGCCGAGCACAGGAACCCAGCCGCCTGGGCGTGGTGCTGGTGGTGACCGCCGAGCTTCCCTACCAGGTCGGCTGCGCCTCGCTGGAACGGAAGCTCGAGGTCGTCGGCGAACTGGCTGCCGAAGGTCGGCGAGGTCCGCGGCCTCGGTGGTTCGATGTGCCCCGGGTCGTCGTGCTCTTGGGGGTGATGGGGTGCAGGTCGCGCTGGCGGTAGCGCCGTTTCTGCGCCGCTCAACAGGCGCACGGCAGACGCCGCAGACCTCTGAATGGCTCCACGCCTGCGGGTCACGGGCTGGGGCTGGCACCCGCGCCCCTCACGCCTGTCGAATCTCGGCAGCTCGACGCAGGACCAAGGTAGACGTGGGCGAGGGCGGACAGGTTGAAGGCCGCGCGGAGACCCGTGGCGCTAACTCTGCTGGCGGCCAGTATGGTCTCACCTGTGCGTGGCGGCAGCACGAGGTACGGTCAGACGGCTCGGGTTAACGACGAGAGGGGTTGACTTGGGGTGTTCCACCCTTTCCCGCTCCCCCGTCGGAGCCCATGTACTACGACCGCCGCATCCCCGCGGAGTTCCTCGACCTCCTCCAGCCCGGAGCAGCCCTCGGGTGGGTGGTCCCCTGGTTGTCCACCGACGCCGCCTCGTCCGCAGGAGCCCACGTCCAGACTCGCCGCGATCGCCACGGCCGAAAGCACGGGAGCATCCAGATCTACCTGGGGCGCACCAGCCCGCTCGAGGTCCGCGGTCGCTCGCGAGGCCGCCTCAGGCTCCACGCGGACCGCTTCTACCAGGCGATGACGCCCCATCTCTTCGCCCGTGACGTGGAACCGGCAGCTCTCGCAGCCCTGGCCCCAGACCTCATCGCCCACGTCGAGCGCGCGGCCGAGCAGACGCACCGCAGCTTCCTGGACGGCGAAGCCGTCGTGCACGCTGGCCTGATGCGTCACTACGGCCCCTTGGCTCGGGGCGAAGCGCCATGGCTCGCCCTGGACTCCGAGGCGCGAGTGGGCTTCGCCAGCAGGGCCGACCAGGTCGCGTTCGAGGCTGCACTCTCAAGGGCTGTCGGTCTCCCGACCACCGAGAGTATGCCGCGCAAGCTCGACCTCGTGGCCACCGACCAGCAGGCTCGCCTCCTGCTCGTCGAGGTGAAGGCCGACGCGACAGGGCTCGCGCGGGCGGCTTGGCAGGGAGCGGTCCACGTGGCCCGGTTCCGGTCTCTGTTGGCGGAGCACCCCGCCTGGTTCTCCGAGGTCCTGGGCGACCTCGCCCGCGACAAGGCCGGCGTCGGCCTGCTGGGCAGATCGCGCCTCCCTGGTTTCAATGGAGCCCCCACACCCACCCCAGTCATCGCCGCTCCGGACGAGCGCGCCGACTGGCACTCCGCTTGGCGCAGGGAGATAGCCCCGGTGATGGAGGCCAGCCGGGGCCACCTGGGCGGGCTCCGGCTCTGGCGGCTCAACGCCGACGGACAGGTGCTCGAAGAGGTGACCGCGTGAGCGCCCGCAGGCCCAGGACCCGCTGGTACACCACCAGCCGTCACAATCAGGAGCGGTGGAAGCGTACCACCGCCACCCTGCCCGACGACGCCCGGGCGCCGGGTCACGCCTGGGTGGACGGCCTCATCGGCCGCGAGCTGGTGGGCCCCATCCCCGTCTGCCTGCCCCTGGAGCACGCCGACCGGAACCTGCTCCCCGCTGTGCGCGCCGAGGCCCTGGAACGGTTCCAACGCCACGACATCGGCTGGCATGCCGGTGGCGAGGGGCCCGACGGCAGCCCCTGGTGCTCCGGCCACCTGCTGGACAGCCAGGTCCAGTGCGTGAACACCTTCCTCTCACTGGCCCACGGCCCGGACCGCGGCCTCTCCTTCGCGCGAGCCGTCGAGCCGGACGCCGTCGCGCTCGAGGAGGTCGAGGACGGCAGCACCGTGACCTTCGAGTGGATCGGAGCGCGCGACCACCTGGGCGAGCGGCGGGGCTTCATCGGCCAGCGAGGCCGCTACACTACCTCGGTGGACGCCTTGCTCGTGGCCTTGCGCGCCGACGGAGGCAAGACGGGCATCCTCGTGGAGTGGAAGTTCACCGAGAGCTACCACCACCACATCCGCTTCCGAGGCCCGGGAGGGAAGGACCGCCGCCAGGTCTACCGCGCGCGCTACGAGGCTCCCGAGGCTCCGTTCCTGTACCGCCCCCCCATCGAAGCGTACTTCCACGAGCCCCACTACCAGCTCCTGCGTCTGGTCCTGCTGGCCGACGCCATGGTCGCAGCCCGCGAGCTGGGCATGGACCGCGCCGTGGTGGTGGATGCGGTGCCTCGGGGCAACGACGCCCTGCTGGACACGGTGCCCGAGGGCCTGGAGGAGCTGGGCTCCACCGTGCCCCGAGTGTGGTCCACGCTGGTCGGTGGTGGACCCGTGGCGTGGCGCTGGCTGGACACCACGCCGTGGCTTCGCGCGACCGCGGCGCTGGCAGAACGCTACGGTGTCGGGGCGCTGGACGGGGAGATCCTGGATAGAGAGGGCAGGGATCAGGACGAGACCGAGGCACCCCCAGCCGTGCAGAGCGAGCGCCCACCCGCTGGGGGCATCGGACCGGAGAACGACGTGGGCCGGATCCTGACCCTCGACGGGATCAAGTACGTCACGACCGCTGATGGGCTGGTCGAGATCGAGGGCCAGGACAAGACGGGCCTGTTGAGCCCCGAGGCCCGCGCCGCGCTGGGCGCCGTGATGGACGAAGCGTTCAGGGACGTGAACCCCTGCGGGAACCCCTACAAGCGGCAGGGGTGACTCCCGGGCGCTCGGCGTCAAGGGGGTGGCAAATGGTTCACCGACTGATCGACGTGGGCCAGGGCGACTCGGAGCTGATCGTCTCCCCGGACGGCTGCACGCTGCTGGTGGTCACCCCACCCGCACCTCCACCACCGGCAGCTCCCAGCGATCCGTGCGGAGCTTGTCGGCGTACTCGGCCGCCACCTGGCTGGCATGGCGCCGCACCATGGCGATCACCTGCAGACTGAGAGGCCGCTCCAAGCGCGGCGCCCAGCGTTCCTGCGCCTCCCGCGAGAGCCTGGCCACCGGGTGACCCGCACCGTCCACCACCAGCAGGTCACACCCCCGCGCTGACAGCTCCACGGCGTCCCCGACGTCGAGGGCAGCCAGCCGGGCATGAAGAGGGTGCCCGGGCGAACGCCGACCGGCCCAGTCGATGTAGAGGTCTCCCAGCCCGATGATCTCGAAGCAGGGTGGCTCACCCTGGGGAGCCGCGGGCGCCGCCGAACGCAGCAGCATGGCGGGATCGTCCAGTTCGTCTATGAAGGACGCGGCATGCCGCTGGCCATGGCTCATGCACAAGGTCCGCCGCGCCCGGGTCATGCCCACGTAGAGCAGCCGACGCTCGGCGTCCCGGTCCTCGCTCCCGCCTCCGCGGCCACAGCCCAGGAGGAACACGTGGGGGAACTCCAAGCCCTTGGCGGAGTGCAGCGTGCCCAGCAGGACCCCCTGCCCGAGCTGCTGCTGGCGTCCTTGATCAGCCAGACTCTCCCACAGGTCCCGCCGGAACTCCACCGCGGTGCGGGGCGACTCACCCAGCTCCTCTGCCCAGTGCTCGACCTGCTCGCGGAGCTGCCGCCACCAAACGTGGTCGGGCCGAGCTGCCTGCAGCGACGTGAGCAGATCCATCACCTCACCGATGTACAGGGGCCGGGCGCCCTCCTGCTCCAGGGCCTCGAGGAACATCGCCACCTCGCGCACCCTGTGGAGCGCCAGCCGACCGCCCAGCTCCCGACGGCAGGGGATGGCGCACTCCTCGAGCAAGGCACGCAGGTGCCACAGGTCTCGACGTGAGCGAGCGAAGACCGCGAGGTCTCCCCAGCCCACGTTCCCATCCAGGCGCCGCAAACGCCGCATCTCCGCCAACACGAAGGCGGCCTCCCCGGCCTGAGAGGGGGTCTCCACAAGCTGCACTCGGCCACGGGCCTGGGGGTCCAAGGACTCGAACAGACCTCCTGGCGGCCGATGACGTCGGTGCGTGTCGATGTGGATGGGCTGCTCGCGCTTCATGCGGTCGGGGGCATGCTGGATGAGTGCATTGGATGCCGCGATGATGGCGGCGGTGGAGCGATAGTTGGCGGTCAGGTGGTGGATGGTGGCCCGGTAGTCCTCGTGGAACTGCCGGATGAAGCGCGTGGAGGCACCGCGGAAGGCGTAGATGTTCTGATCGTCGTCCCCGACGGCCAGGATGGACAGGCGCAGATCGTCGGCACCCTCGGCACAGGAGCGCCCCGTGATGGCCGAGATCAGCCGGTACTGCCGCTCGTCGATGTCCTGGTACTCGTCCACCAGGATGTGCCGGTAGCCTTCGAGCAGCCGCTCCCGCAGCTCATCCTGCTCGAGCCCGCAGACCGATGCGCACCCCTCGAGCAGGGCGGACGCTTCGTCCAAGATGGCATCGAAGCGTTCGCCGGCCTGCCCGGCCTCCTCCTGGGCATCCGCCAGGGAACGCCCCGTGATGCGCAGGGCCAGACCATGGAGGGTGCTGATGGTCACGCCTCGCGCGTCGTCGCCGATCAGCTCCCGCAGGCGTCGTCGCAGCTCGTGAGCGGTGGATCGGTTGTAGCAGAGCAGCAGCACAGCCGCGGGGGCCACGCGCTGCACCCGCACCAGCCAGCCGCAGCGGTGCACGAGGGTGCGGGTCTTGCCCGAGCCAGGGCCCGCCAGCACCAGCAGGTTTCCGCCCGGATCCGCGGTGACGATGCGCTGCTGGTCAGGGTTACGCAGATCCTCGACGATGCGCTGGTAGGACCGCTGGGAGGTCGCCCGGCCGAGGACCTCGGTGTCCTCGGGGAAGTAGGTGCGCAGGAACTCACCACGGTCCTTGGTGAACCACTCCTGGGTGTAGCGCATGGCGCGGCCCACGTGCTCGGCCCCGATCCTGGCGTACTCGCCCATCACGTGGATCTGGATGACGCGCTCCTCGTAGTGGTGGTGCAGCGGCTCGTAGTCTCGCCGTGAGTATCGGCGGCCCTTGGCCTCGGCCTTCAGGTCGATGGTCATCGCCTGCCGGAAGACCGCCAACCCGTTCTGCAAGGTGATGACCTTCAGCTCGTGCAGGTAGAGCAGGGCACGCTGCGCCGCGGCCTGGAAGTCCTGGACCCGTGCCGCCAGGATCAGGTCCCGGCTGCAGGCATCCACCAGCTCATCTAGCCCGAACTCCACCAGCGCCTCGGCCGAGGCTGGGGCCCCCGCAGGCACCTTGGTGAGCAGAAACACGAGCGTGGCCTGGGCCACCGCGTGCCGCCTACTCGACAGCTCCTTCACCTGCTCCCAAGGCCGCAGCAGACGAAGACGATGGCGATGCCGACCCAGGGTGCGCAGATCCAGGCTGCCGCCCCGCCCGGAGCCGTCCAGGGCGCGGTCCTCGGAGAGCGCCTTCAGCACCAGGATCACCGACTGGGTTGTGCTGGCGCAGCCCTCGTCCAACAGGCGCTGGTTCAGCAGGCGCATCGAGGCGTCGGCCCACTCGCCGTCCTCGGCGTCGGGATGCTCTGCCGGCATCAGGTCGAGCAGGGCGCGCTCGAGCTCGATGGCCGCGAGCAAGCGGGCGCTGGAGGGGTCCTTGACCCTGAAGCGGACGAAGGCGCTCATGCGCAGCCCGCTGCTGACCAGCCCCTGAGAGCTCATCTGCTGCAAGGTCTGCAGCACCCGCAGCCCGGCCTCGAGCACCGACGGTCCGTCAGGCCCGCCCGCATCCTCGGCGGCCATGGCCGCCAGGTCGTCGGCGTTGAAGCCCTCGTCAGGGTCGGCGTTCATCAGCGCCAGCAGGATGGAGCGCCAGCGACGGCGTTCCTGGGGCGGAAGGTTCAGCGCGTCGAACCTCGCCTCGGCCTGCTCCAGGCTCTTCACCTTGGGCCGGCCCTGAAAGATGTGGTTGACGTTCTGGTTGCGCTCGAGGAACGCCGCGCGCTCGAGCCAGGTGACCGCCGTGGCCACCTTGGTGGGGCCCATGCTGTCATCGGGTTCCAGGCTGGCGGCGGTCTCCTCCATGCGCAGCAGCTCGCCCGGGGTCACCACCACGCTGCCCTCGCCCCGCCGGGCCCGGCGCACGGCACGCAGCACCGAGGCGATCTCCTCCTGGGTCAGTCGCGACCGCGCCCAGAGCTGGAACTGGGTCTCGAGGTCCGGCTCGCAGGCCATCAGCACGCACTGGGCGTCCTTCCGATCCCGCCCGGCACGGCCAGCCTGCTGCAGGTAGCTCTCGAGGGAGCCTGGGATCTCGGCGTGGATCACCAAGCGCACGTCGGGCTTGTCGATGCCCATGCCGAAGGCGCTGGTGGCGCAGATCACCCGCAGCTCCCCCGCCAGGAAGCGGTCCTGGATGCCGCGCTTGTCGTGGGGGTTGAGCCCGGCGTGGTAGGCGCTGGCGCTCCAACCTTCGACCACCAGCGCCTGGGCCAGCTCCTCGCTCTTGCGGCGGGTGGCGTTGAACACGATGGCGGCGCCAGGCAGCTCGGGGCCGACATGGCGCGCCAGGGTGTCGAGGATGCAGCCCAGCTTGTCGCTCTCGCGCACCTGCTGCACCTCGAAGATCAGGTTGTCCCGCTCGATGCCCGTCTCGAAAAGCTCCATCTTGTGACCGAGCTGCTCGCGGAACAGCGACCGGATCTCCGCCGTGACCGCCTTCTGGGAGGTGGCCGTGAAGCAAGCCACCGGTGGCGGACCGGGTTCCCCCTGCTCCTGGGCGAGCTCCAGGATGAAGCGGGGCGTGTACAGGTAGTCCGTACGAAAGTCGTGACCCCACTTGGACAGGCAGTGCGCTTCGTCGAAGACCCAGGCCGCGATCTGGCGTTGCTTGATGGCCTTGCGCACCGAGCGGTTGCGCAGCTGCTCGGGCGAGACGTACAGCAGACCGACGGTGCCGTCCGCCACCTCCTGCAACACCCGGCTGCGCTCGGGAGCGGTCACCATGCCGTGCAGGGCCGCCGCGTGCTGGGTGTCCGTGGCCTGTATCAGCCCGTCCACCTGGTCCTTCATCAGGGACTGCAAGGGTGAGATCACCACCGTCAGCAGCCCCAGGCGCTGGTGCCTGACCAGGGCGGGCAGCTGGAAGCAGATGGACTTTCCGCCACCGGTGGGCAGCATGGCGTACAGGGATCGCCCCCCCAGACCCGCCGCCGTGATGGCCCGCTGCAGGCTGCCTCCCGTCCTCGGGTCCGGCGGCTCGGCGCGGAAGCCGTCGAAGTCGAAGAACCTCTTCAGCAGGACCTCGGGGTCGTGCTCTCCCTGGCACCAGCCACAGTCGGCGCGCGCGCAGGGCTGGTCCCGGAGGGCCGCGAGCATGGAGGGAACCGTGGGGTGGCGGTGTCGAACCCAGCCGGGGAGCACCGATCCCGGATCAGCCAGCAGCAGCCACGAGGCCGCGTAGGCGAAGGGCACCCACAGCCCCTGGGACCCGGCGAGCCGCTCCTGCAGCCGTGCCAGACCCTCGATGCAGGCCACGGAACCGAGCCCCTCGGTCACCGCCGCCAGCGCGTCGGATGCGGACGCTGGATGGGGACCGAACGCGCGCAGGAAGGGCTCGAAGCCACCCGCCCAGGGGCGACCTTCGGAGAGCCTGTCCAGGGCATGGTAGAGCAGACCCGGCAGGGGGTGGTCATCCGCCAGGGCACCCAGCGCCCCCCACTCATCATCCAGCAGCCGGGCGCAGAGCCGGGCATCGGCCACCGGGTCGTTGGCGGCGTCCTTCACCAGGCGGTGCTCCTTGACCAGGGCATGGTAGGGGCGCCGGGGGAAGGCGATGGGGGAGAGCACCAGGGTGTCGACCGCGGGCTTGCGCAGCAGGGCCAGCCCCGGGACGACCCGCGCGAGGTGGGGCAGGTCGTGCTCGAGGATGTTGTGACCGACGACGATCTGCGCAGGAGCAGCGAACGCGTCCAGCCGCGCCCAATCAGCGTGACGAGGACGCTCGAGGCGGAGACTGCGATCCCCCAGCACCGCCCCTACGTCCCGGATGTGGCCCGCGCGTGTGACCTCGAGGTCGAGGAAGAGGGCTCGGGGCGTGAGGGGGTGGGGGGGCATGTGCAAGCTACCTGAACGCACAGGGACGCATCACGACCACTCGAGGCGGTGTCGCCGTGCAGCCTTGGCCCATACGGAACCAGATGTCCAGCCACACCATACCCTCACCGCCCGGACGCTCCGACAACCCCCAACGCCCACCCGGTGTCGATCCAGCGGGTAGAGCCCCTGGGCGTGCCATCCAGGTAGCGCAGCCGGTTCACCAGGGCCTCGTCCAGCCGCACGTCGGTGCGCCCGGCCTGCTCCTGGGCCGCCAGCACCCAGGCGAGGTCGTTCAGGCTCACCGTGCGCTCGGCGAAGCCACCCTCGGGCCCTGCTACGCGCAGGCCGCCCTGAGCGGAGCGACCCACGATCCGGAAGCTACGCCCATCGTGCTCGAGGATCTGCCCTGGCTGGCTCTGGGCGAGCACCCGATCCACCGCTTCTCTCGCCAGATCGAGCCAGCGCGGCTCGAGCCTCCTCGAGGCCGAGCGGCCGCGGCCCAGGGCTCGCCAGGTGATGAAGTCCACCTCGGGCAGTGCCCACGCTGCCTCTCGCTCGTCCCAGCGGCCCACACCCAGGTAGCGCCAACGCTGAGCATCGACGCGGCCGAGCAGGAACGCCGTCTCGCCGGGCTGCCGATCGGCGACAGGCCGTGCGAGGCGGTCGGGCGCCGCGAGGGCTTCGCGCCCTTCGAGGCGCAGGAACAGGTGGCCATCAACGCGGCTCGACGGGCCCGTTGGTGGTTCCTCGAGTCCGAAGGCATCAGCGATCTCGGCCTCATCGAGCAGGCTGCCCTTGGCGGGGCCCAGGTCCTCGGGACGGATGCGCTGGAGGAAGGTGGCGATAGGCTGGTCACCGACCTCGACCGCGCGATCCTCGACATCCGGATTGTCGGAGCGCAGCACCAGCCCCCCCTTCGTCCGGACCACGCGCTTGAGGTAGTACTCCACGTCCAGGCTGGGATCACCCCGCCCGATCAGCGCGACCCGGTCGACCAGCGCCCCCATGCCGACAGAGCGGGAGTAGCGCATCACCAGCCAGTCGCCGTCCCGAATCTCCGAGCGCCAGCCGTGCATGGACGAGCCGCTGGCGCGCACCGCGAAGGTTTCGGCGCCGCCGACACCGGGGAGACCGACCATCTGGGGATCGCCCTGGGACCCTCCTTGGGCCTCGTGGGTCCACCCCGCCGCGGCCCGCAGGGATGGGAACGCCACGAAGCGGTTTCGGCCGGGAAGCACCACCAGCTCGCCGCCCTCGACGGGGAGGGGCTCGACCCACCATCCATCTGGAGAGGGCCGGAAGTGCACCCGGAAGTCGGTGCCCGAGCGCCCGGCGTCGGGGCCGAACCAGGACCGCATGAGGTCCGGGAGCTGGTTCGAGCTGCTCCCCACCGGATGGGCCACGTTGCAGGCGATCTTCACGAAGCGGAAGCGCCAGATACGACCGTCGGCCAGACGGATGTCGGTGTCGCCCCGTGGGACGCCGGGTGCTCGGCTGCGATCGGGCAGCTTCAGAATCGGGCCCTGGTTGTTGTGGATCACACGACAGACGAAGGCAAGCCCACCACTCTGGGCCTCCTCTCGGCGGGCTCTGCGGTAGCGGGCCAGCCTGTAGTCCACGATCTCGCCGACCATGTCCGCCAAGGCGGGGACCTGGGCCTCGGAGACCTCGAATGTAGGGAGAAAACGATCGTTCTCGATCCGGAACCAGCGGCGGGCTCGCCGTGACGAGCCTCCATGGGTCCAGAAGTGAACAGGGTTCTTGCGCCAGTACCGTTCCCAGGCCGCCGCATCCGGGTTCCTGGGGTCGGGAAGCTCCCGGACGCCCTCGATGTCCCCGAACAGCTCGGGAGAGCGGGCGATGATCCCGTGGGCGCGCCGGGCCAGTTCGGGCACGGGCAAGCCCTGGGTCAGGGCACCAGCTTCGATCAACGCCTGCACCGTGACCATCTTGAACGACTTGCTCATCTTCTCGCTGCGCTCGAGGGCCTGCAAGAAGCGCCCCGCCTGGTCGAGCACCGCGGCCTCGTTGTCGTCGAGATCGCCCTGGCTGGCCACGAAGTCGAACCAGCTCGGGTGGTCCTTGATGGCCGCGGGGTTCTGCCCCATGCGGTAGATTTCACCGACACCAGGCCGCTCCCCGCGTGCGTCTCGCAGCTCCTGGTAGGCGCGGACCAAGGCATGCCCGGCACCCGTGGGGAGCAGCTTGCGCAGCAGGTCCACCGCTTCGAGATCGAGCTGGACGCGGCTGCCCCCGGGCAGATCCACGATCCCGCCGCTGGCGATCAGCGCGTGGACGGAGCGCGCCTTGCGGTCATTGCCGACCAGGTTCAGCAGGGTGCGGACGCGATCGAGGAAGATTCGATGGTTCCCAACGAAATCCAGGACCACCAGCTCGGTCTTGCCACCCTTGGCGGGCCTGCGCAGGCCGCGGCCGAGCTGCTGCAAGAAGAGCAACGGTGACTCGGTGGGTCGCAGCATCAGCACGCGGTCCACCCGAGGAACATCCACACCCTCGTTGTAGAGATCGACGGCGCAGATCGCGTCAACTTCGCCTGCATCCAGACGCTGAAGGGCGTGCTCACGATCATCGCTGCTGGGCCCGGTGTGCACTGAGAGGACCCTAAGCTTGCGCCCGGCGACCTCACGCTGGCTGAGCCACCGCGCCACGAAGTCGGCATGCAGGACCGAACAGCAGAACACCAGGCTGCGGGTGCCCGGGTGCTCCTGGCAGGCGGCCCACACAGCTTCCATGCGCTCCTGAGTCTGGACCGCAGCTTCGAGCTCGGTGGGATCGAAGCGTGTACCACGCCAGTGGACCTGGTCCTTGTAGTCCACCGTGTCGCGCAGTCCGAAGTACTGGAACGGCACCAGGTGACCCAGGGTGATGCCCACCCCGATGTCAGCGGTGTAGACCACGTTGTCGTCGAAGATGCCGAGGATATCCCCGGCATCGGCGCGCTCGGGCGTGGCGGTCAACCCAAGCAGGAAGCGTGGAGCCAGTCGCGCCAGGATCGCCCGATAGGTGGGCGCATGCGCGTGATGGACCTCGTCCACCAGCACATAGGCGAAGGCGTCGGGTTCGAACGCGGAGAGGTTCCGGTGGACCTTCTGCACCGAACCCAGCACCACCTCGCCGCTGGCGTCCGCATAGGGGCCAGCGAACCAGGAGAGGCGCACGCCGGGCACCGCCGCTTCGAAGGCGTCGCCGGCCTGAGAGAGCAGCTCGGTGCGGTGGGCGAGGACGAGCACCCGGGGCAAGGGCCGCCGACCAACGGCGAAGCGCACGGCATCCTCGACCGCCACGCGGGTCTTGCCCATGCCCGTAGCCATGACCACCAGCGCGCGGCTGCTGCCCCGTCGGCGCGCTTCGGCCAGCTTGGTCAGCGCAGCCACCTGGACATCGCGCAGCGGGGGAAGCTCGGGACGCGCTCCGTCGTCCTCGAGATCGCCGGGCGGAAGCGGTGCCGGTGAGAGCTCCGCGCGGTCGGTGTAGGCGTCGAGCCAGGCATCGTCCACGACCCGTCCCAGCGCCCACAGGTCGTCCCAGCGGGAAGCGACCTCACCGAACGCGGCGGGATCGCGCGCCTGCTCGAGCCTCAGGTTCCACTCGACACCATCGGTCAGAGCCGCGTTCGACAGATTCGACGAGCCCACGAACGCCACACCTCCAAGGGGACCCTGGAGCACCCAAGTCTTGGGATGGAAGGTCCGTGCCGACGCGCGCAGCGAAGCCAACTCCACCACGCGGACTTGCAGGGAGCCCTTTGCAGCGTCGGCCCCGTCGTCATCCGGCACGCACGCCGAGCGTTCCAGGTCCAGCAGGCTCCGCAGCGCCTGGGACTGGGTGATGTGCAGGTAATCGCCGGTCAGTACACGGACGCGCGCGCCACGCAGCAACGCCGAGCGGAGCAGAGGTCGCACTCTGGCCACCCCGCTCTGCTGCACGAACGCAGCCAGGATGTCCACCCTGTCGGCAGCCCCGATCAGAGGGCGCAGGTGAGCGAGGAATGGATCGGTGGCTCCGCCCGTGACCAAGGCAGGTTCCCGCTGGCTCGGAGATCGCGGGATGTGGCCAGGGGTGCGGTAGTTGCCGCGCTCGGGGATCACGAAACGGACCCCACCCGCAGGATCGTCCACGTCGCCATGGAAGCGCGGGATGAGGTGCAGGTGCAGGTGCATCACGGTCTGACCGGCGGCCTGGCCGATGTTGACGCCGATGTTGTAGCCGTCGGGCCTGGGGGTACCACCATCCAGCTCGCGCTGGAGCCGATCGGCGAGGGCCATGATCTCCCCACGCTCGGCGAGCGTCGCGTCGGTCCATGAGGCCACATGCCGCCAGGGGATCACCAAGGTGTGGCCCGGGTTCACCGGGTAGCCGTCACGGATGGCGTAGGCCAGCTCGGTCCGCGCGATGATCCGCGCGGGGTCGGGGGAGCAGAAGGGGCAGCGAGAGTCGTCCACGATGGGATGGACTAACACTCTCGATCGGGGACCAAGCGCACCAACCGACGGAAGGCGCCCTTGCTGGTAGAGCCGTCAGGCTTGCGCAGGATGGACTCGTAGTGGCGCCCCGTGGGCTCACGCAAGGGAACGGGCACCACGAGCTCGAGGTAGCCCGACATCAGCGCGTAGTGGTGGACAGGGAGTTCGGAGTCCGGGCTCACCTGGTCGACCCGCGCCATGGCGAAGTAGCTCTGGCTGCCCCGACCGCGCCGGGGCTGGCAGTACTGAATCCAGTCGCCGACTGTCTGGCGCAGGGTGTTCACTCACTCCAAGACCGCCCACGCTCGGAGCCGGACGCGCCACTTCCATGGTTCGCGTTCGGGGCGCCGACTATCCAAAGCAGACGGCGAACCCAACCAGGCCCTGCCTTCAACGTCACCTCCAGGCGAAGCCCATTCTCGATATCGCGAGAGAAGTTGCCTGCGCTGGAGGGGTCAGACTACGGTCTCAGGGAAGGCGGCGCGACACCGCCTCGAGGAGGACAAACATGAAGCGTTCGCTGATCTTGGGCACCATCCTGCTAGCAGCATCACCAGCCGTAGCCAAGGACTGGAAGGCCACAATCGCAGAAGACCAAGTGCAGATCACGGATGGGAAGATGACCATGGAGGCATTCAGCCTCTGCAAGATTGGTCCGCCAGGTGGAACCAGAAAGTCCATGCAGATCCGCGACTACGTCGAGGCTCCCGTGAACGCTGGGCTATCCAGGGACTTCGTCGTCTCGTTCAGCACCATGATGCAGACCGTGCTGCTCCTGGGCTTCGCGCAGGCATCTTCCGGAAGCGCGTTCAACCTGGACAACTTCGACTGCAATGAGATCGATGCCCCCATCGGGACCGTAGACTTCGAGATCAGCATCTACATGACCGGCGAAGGCTTCCAGTTCGCCGTGACGAACACCGGTGACGGCACAACCGTTCGTGAGTCCGAGCGGTGGGCCGAGGTGTTTTCCGAAGAGTAGACTCCGGAGCACCCCAGCCCGACCGCTGCGCGGGCCACCCGTGGTAGCCTAGGCGGGCTGCATCCATCGCCTCTGCTGATCGTTGACACCGCCTACTCAAAAACCGAAGTGACGGGCGATGGCGCAGGAGCAACCAACCGGAATGACCCACTCGCTGCCCTGGAACGACGCCATTGAAGAGAGGGCGGTCGAGTTCTCAGAATCGATTCTCTTCGGGGCGAACCAAGACGCCCGCGACGAAGTTTTGGCCGAGCTGCTTATCGTGGTGCTCGAGGCGGTCGGACGACCGGTGTCCGCTCGTGCGGTGATCCGACATGTCAACGAGCACCTGGACGATCCAGTCTTCCTCCCCCATGAAGATCTTAGCGCGGCAATCGGGCTGCTATTTCGACGCCGTCTGGCCACCCCCGACGGAGACCTACTCCGCAAATTGACAAAGCAGGACCACCCGAGAGCACAAGCAGAACAGAGCCGAAGAAAGGAACCAAGAGCCGACCGAGAGGCAGCCAGGGCAGCCCCAAGATCGCCCCCCCCACTGGCGACCCAGTTCACGTTGGCCATGCCCCCCACCGGCGCGACCCTGCCCACCGCGACGCTGCTGACCGGCGCTACAGGGATCGTCGGACCTGGGACCCACACTGCAGGACTCATTCCGGTAGGTCGAGCGCCTTTGAAGCTGGTCACGGACGAGCATCTCCATGGACGCAGAAGCTACCGGCTCGAAACAAAAATTGGCCAAGGCGGCATGGGTGAGGTTTGGCGAGCGATTCCGATCGACGATCTCGGCCCCCCGACTCCAGTGGCCATCAAGACAGTGCGCTCATCCAACGTCACCCACTCCACCGCGCTGCAGCGGGAGCTCGACCTGCTCCGAGCGTTGAGCCGGTCCGACTTCTTTCCATCCATCCACGAAGACTTCACAGTCGAGGGGCAGCTCTTCATCGTAATGGACTGGGTGGATGGACAGAACCTGCACCAACTCTTCGCCGGTCAGGGCGTGGAGAAGGTCGATCGCGTTCTGTTCACCAAGATCATGGAGCAGGTCACCGACCGCCTGGACTACCTGCACGCATGGCAACCGCGGCCCATCATCTTCCGCGACCTGAAACCCGCGAACGTGATGGTGGAGACCCACACCTGGCGGCTTCGTCTAGTGGACTTCGGTATCAGCCACCTCGCAGCCGACAAAGCCGCACTGCGAGCAGGGACTCGAGGCTACCTGGCACCCGAGGCGGCTGGCGGCAAGACGACGAAATCCACCGACATCTTCGCCATGGGTAGACTTGCGCTGTTCCTCATGTTTGGTCACGAAGGCTTCGACAGCATCCGAAGCGGGGCACGCCCACCCGCCCACGACCGAAGAGACCTGCCCCCCTCTCTCGTGACGGCGGCGCTCAGCCTGTGCGACTCTTCGCCGTCGCGGCGCCCAGTATCCGCGCTGCTCGCGCTGGACCGGCTCAACGAAGCTGTCAGCTCGAAGCGTAGATCCATGGCAAAGACGGATACGGAGCTCCGCTGCCCCGCGTGCCAACAAACCACTATCCCACGCCGACAGGTCTGCAGCTGGTGTGGCGCCTGGCTGCAGGAGGCCCAAACCCAACCCGGCTCGGAGGCCATCGACGTCCCTGTCGAGGGGATTGACCTCGTCCGCAACGTCCAACCCGCCCGTGCCGAGCTTCGGCTCCAACAACACCTCGAGGCACTTGCCCGCGTACGTTCGTCGGCTGACCTGGGCACCCTTCGCTGTCTGCCCACAATCGACGTCACACCCTACCCGTACCAGCTCGATGCCGCGGTACAGGTGCTCAGCTCCATGAATGGTCGTGCCCTGATCGCTGACGACGTGGGGCTGGGCAAGACCATCGAGGCGGGCCTGATCATCAAAGAATACCTGCTTCGCAAGATGATCAACAGCTGCCTGATCGTCTCGCCCCCGGGCATGCTCCTCCACCAGATCAAGGGGGAGATGTGGACGAAGTTCCGTCTGGACTTCAAAGAGTACCGCTCCAATGGCGATGACGGAACGGACGACCTGGTGGGCCCGAGGGGGCTCTCCTCCGCGAACCTGGTGATCGTGTCGTACAACACCTTGGCCAGGGATCAGAACCGCAAGCAGTTCGAAGCGCGCTCCTGGGACCTGCTCGTGGCGGACGAGTGCCACAAGGTGTCCAACCGAAAGACCAAGCGCCACAGAGCCGTCCGTGCATTGGTCACCCGCCACGTGGTCTTCATGTCAGCCACACCATTCTCCGGCAAGAGAGAAGAGCTGTGGAACGTTTACTCCGCCATTCGTCCAGGCTACCTGGGCGCGAGCAAGTGGGAGTTCGAAAAACTGTTCGACTGGAACGACCGTCCCACACCACAGCTGACCAAGTTGCTCCGCGACATGACCATCCGGAGAAGCCGCAACGAGGTCCTGGTGCGATTCCCCGGAAGACAGGCCGTGCGTGTCGCAGCCAAGGCCGACGACCGCTTTCGACGGATCTACCGCGAGGTGTCGCTGGCCACCAAGCCGTCGGGGGCCTTTGCACACCTCAACGCTCTACAGCAAGCCGTCACATCCTACGAGTCTCTCAGAGAGTCCCGTTCTTTTCGACTCCTGTCCCACCGCATCCAGACTGAACTGCGCGGGCTCACAGATGCCGACCACCCCAAGGTTCGCGCGCTCATCGACCGGGTCATTTCACGAATCCCCCCCCCCAACAAGGCAGTGGTGTTCACTCGGCTTCGCCGTTCGCAGGCCGCTCTACGCCGTCTGATCGATGATTGTCTTCCGCCAGGGGAGACAGCCCTGTTTTTGCTGGACCACAAGGGACGGTCCCGGCTCGAAGTTCTCGAACGGTTCAAGACAGATCCCGCAGCGCGTTTCCTTGTCTGTGGGGAGGGTGCGGGCGAAGGTCTCAACCTGCAGTTCAGCTCCATCATGGTCAACGTCGACATGCCATGGAACCCAATGCGTCTCGAGCAGCGCATCGGGCGCATCCAGCGCCTGGGGCAGAAGAAGAGCAAGGTCACTGTGATCAATCTCGTGGTCGAGGACTCGGTGGAAGACCGTGTTCTGGAGGTGCTGACAGACAAGCTGGCCATGTTCGAGCTTGTCGTTGGGCAAACCGAGCAGATCCTCGGAGAGCTGTTCGACAACAAGGACTCCAACAAAAACGCCTTCGAAAGCTGGTTCGCGGAGGTCATCCTGGCCGATGGCGGAGTGGACGAAGACCGACTTCGGAACAAGCTGCGGGAACTCGAGAGCGCGGAACGCCGTGCTCAGCGACAGCAGCAGGAATCCGGTAGCCGCTTCGATCGCTACTTCGGCAGCTCCGGCCGATTCGAGAGTGAGCAAGCGGACTGGGTTCAGGAGCCCCCCATCGACCTGTCTTTCCTGGAGCAGCCCGATGCTTGATGTCCAGGGAGTGGTCACCAACGCCCTGGACGCTCTCGGCTTCCAGTGGCGATGGTCCTCGAACAGCATCATCGACGCTGGAGTTCCGTCCCAGGTAAGGCACCACTTCGGCGGACGTCACCGACTTCGCCTCACATTCGACCCAACGGTTTGGGAGATGGATCGCAACATCGAGTTGATCGTCCCCGGCTGCTCGATGCTCGACGGAATCGAGAGCTGCCTGCGCGCCAACGATGCGGCACGCAGCATCGCCTATGGCGGAAGCATCACGCCAAACCCTGGCCTCGTGGAAGAGTGGCATGAACAGGTCAATGTGCAAAACGCCCAACTGATCCAGGAGCACAACCAGCTCACCTGGATCCGGGCACTCCGCTTCCTGTTCGAAGCCCGGCTGCCAGGTCCGCCACCGACAGTAGAGCTGATCCCGGTCTTCTTCGAACTGGACACACACCGCGTCCTCACTGCCGTCGAAGCCTCACGGCTGATGGCGAGGGACCGGCAGTGGTATGAACACTCGGAGGTCCGAGCTTTCCTATCCGCCCCCGCCGTGTGGCCTGCTCCCGAGGAAACCATACCCGCGTTCCGCGCGGCCGCCGATGTCACCAAGCAACGTATCCAGATCATGCTCGCGGGGCAGGGAGCCCGACGGCAGCGCGAGATCGAAGATGAGCGAGCGCGCTTGGAGAAGGAACACAATTACCGATGGTCAGAGGCGGAGAACGACGCCGAGCGACAACAGATCCGAGCAGAGCACTCGCGGCGCCTCCACCTGCTCGACGAGAGCTTGCACGCAGGCGCCAGAATCAGATTGATCAGCGCCACCTTGATGACCACAGGCGAGCAGCTACTCGAGCTGGAATACCAATCGGCGCGCTCTGGAACCACGAAGCTCATCCGGCCCAAAATAGAGCACGGTCACCTGCTCCTGGACATGTGCTCCTGGTGCAAGCAGCCACGCAGGGACTACCTGCTGGCCCCTGACCAGCCTGGCTTGGTTTGCACCCACTGCGGCACACAGTGCAAGGACCCCGCCTGCGACCACGTGCTCGAGACACGCCAGCGCCCTCTCTGCGCACACTGCTCCGAGCCAACATGGTGCGAAGCACACACCATGATGTGCACCCAATGTGGAAAACGCTGCTGCCCCGACCACGGCGGGCACGCGTCATGCTGTGAGAACATCATCTGCAGCACTCACATCCTGATGGACTCGCAGACGGGCGATCCCCTCTGCCCCGACCACGCCGCGTGCTGCACGGTAGACAACCAGTGGCGCCACGTCGATCGGACGGTGCATTGTGAGTCCACAGCCAGAGTGTTCTGGGAAGGATACCGTCAACCACTAGACGACGATCCTCGAACTCTCCACCCAGATGAGATCGTGGCCTGCGCCTCGAGCGGGCGCCTCGTCGCCCGCGACCGCGCCAAGCCCTGCGTGGTTGACGGTGAACTCCATCACCCGGACCAGTTGGTGGCCTGCGGACAGACCGGGGCCATGCTCTGCCCAGTGCACCGTGGTGAGGTGCTCCATCCTAGAATCATGGTCGTGGACAAGCGGCGAATTGAGATCTGCAAGGAGCTCGGTGTGCCCATCGATCGTTCCGTCGCCGGCACCTGCTCAGTCTCGAATGATCGATTCTTGCTGGAGAGACTTGTGACATGTCCTGTCACTGGCAAGCTGCTGCACCCGGGACAGGCGACGGTGCTCGAGGACGACGGTCGCCTGCTCCATCCGGACGCTGTGATGCAGTGCAGCTCTTCGTCGCGCTCCGTTGCGAGGGATCGCGTAGTTCTGGACCAACTCGCCCAGGACGCACCTCTTCATCCCATGGCTGCTACACGGTGTGAGTACTCCGGCAAGACCACCGCAACGAATCGGACCCGAATAGCGGACTGTTGTGGACGTAGAATCGCCAATGACTGGCTGACCCCAAGCTCAATTTCCAGCAAGTTGGTTTGTGCTGACCATCGGCAGCATTGCGAAGAGCACTCCTCGTGGGTGATGCCTGACGAGGCCAGGACCTGCGCCATTTCACACCGCAAACTCTGTACAGTTCATACTGTGAAAGCGGCCTGCTGTGGTCGCCATGTAGCACACGCGCACACGCTCCCTCTCGAGGGCGGGGGACACGGCTGCACAGATCACTACGTACGCTGCGTCGAGGGTTCACACGTCGTAGCGAAGGCGGAGACTACGCTCTGCACGACCACCGGAAAGGCAGTCTGCGAGCAACACCGCGCCACCTGCACATGCTGCGACACTGTACACCAACGCGCCGTGCTTCTCCCCAACCCCTACGCGCCGACCGAACTGTTCTGCAAGCGCAATCTGCTCACCTGCAAGAGCTGCGAGCTGGTCGCCCCCAAGGCGCCCAGTGACATCTCTACTTGCAGCTACTGCGCCGCTGCTTCACAACCAGACTGGGTGCTCGAGTCAGGACAGCGCGATGCCTACCTCCACCGAGTCAAACCCCTGCTGCCTTGGTACCAGCTGAAATGGAAGGTGAGGATTTCCGGGACAGTAACGCTCACCGTCGTCAGGATCCGAACGGTGCTGGGCTCCGACAACCTCTATCGAGTCCACTTCGACGGGCCAGTCGAGGCCAGGGAAGGCGGCAAGCCCTGGAGGCATATCAATGGAGCGTGACCTCGAGGTGACCATCCCCAGCGGCGACGCTTTCGAACGGTGCCTGCTCCGCTATGAGCGGCTGCGCACAAGCCTCAATCTCCCGCTTCTTGCGGTCACGAGGACCGCAGACCGAGCCCACCTTGTCTTCTCGAGCGCCCCCCCTAGGCTCAACGTCGAGACAGCATCCCTTCCGCTAGCGGAACGGGCACTGGGCTGGCTGGCCCGAATGGAGCGCGCCTGGGGTGAGCCGCTGGGATCTTCGGTGTCGATCGACGAACTGTCCTACGACTCGAGTCGTCGCGTGTTCGCGGTTGGACCTGGCCTCTTTTCGAGTCAGGCCGATGAACCACTCTTGTCCATCATGGGTGCCAGGCTGTGCTCGGCCGAACAGGGAGATCGGCCCTGCCAGGGGTTCGAGGAGCTGGCGGTTCGTATCGCAGCCCATGATCCACAAACGTGGCAACGGATCGATCCAGATCTGAGCGACGAGGAACGCATTCGCAAGCTGCGACAGCTCGCCATCCGAGCCGCGGACGAAGGCGACCCGAACCAGGCCCTTTCTCTCTCGTCAACCGCTTGGCGCCATCGACCCGGCGACCTCACCATCGCCTCGGAGATCCTCCACTACGCCATCAAGGCAGGCGCACCAGCTCGGGCCGAGCACGTGATCGACATCGTCGTCAATGGCGCGGAACGTTCCGCGAACCTCTGCGTGTTGTTGGCTCGCTACTACCAGCGAACCGCGCACCCAGAGCGAGCCCGGGACTGGGCCCACCAAGCTGCGGCCCTCGGGCCTGACGACCCAAGGAGCTGGGAGGCGGTAGCCGGCGCCTGTCACGCGCTGAGAGACCGGCCAGGCACTGTGAACGCGCTCGAGCGCCTTGCCTTGCTGGGCAACGAAGGCGCGATGCTCGAGCTGTCGAAGCACCTTTCTTCGGCATCTTGGCGGGCCTTGGTGCTCCGCTGGGACGGCCCCATCAGCCCCTCCGTGCTTCGCTCCAAGCTGCACTGCCTTTCCCGGGATGAGCGCCTCCGAGAACTGCTGGTCCTCTTCGTTGACAACCTGGACATGGTCTCCCAGCTTGGTGCCCCCGAGGCGCGCGCCGTGCTGGATGCCGCCACTCGACAACGCGACGGCGTCCAGCGGATCACCGCCGCGCTTCGCGAACGAGCCCACGAAGGCATCCTCCCCCAAGTGTTCGGGTCGCTCTTCGTGACCATGTGCCTGCACCACGACCATGGACACGAGGTCATCAGGCTCTACCGCGGAGTGCCCGCCTATGTCGGAATGAGCGACCTGTTGGAGGCGCACCGCATCGAGCGGCAATGGGAGGAAATCGTGGCGCTGACCGCGTCTCGGCCCGAGTTTGTCTTCGAGCACCTCCAGGCCCAGACACGCCTTGCGCTACGCCATGGCGGGACCATTTCGAGCGAGACGCTGGGATGGTGCTCCACCCACCTGACACCTCGCCATCGTACCGAGCGGCTACCGACGTTACTCCATGAATTCGAGATGGTAGCTCCCGGCCAGCCCGTGACACGCCAGCTCGAGCAGCTTGTTGGTGCACCATGAAGCGACCCTTTTTCATCGGCTACAAGACCTGGGCGGACTTCGACACCCGCTGGCAGCGGGGGGAACGGTGTGAGCTGGACGGGGACGTCCTGACGCGGCACGCCTTCGTCTGCGGCGCCACGGGTGCAGGCAAGACGGTGTTCGCGAAGAGCCTCGTCGAAGAGGCTCTGCTCTCCGGCGTTCCGGTGATCGCCATCGACGTCAAGGGAGACCTGGCCTCCATGGCCATGGCCGCCGGCACATGGTCCGGCCCCGATCTGACCAAGGTGTTCGGAGCCAGCGCGCAGGAAGTCCAGCAGGAGTACGAAGAGGGCAGACAGGGTCAAGTGGCGGTCGAGGACCGCATCCAGCGGTACGCATCGAGCGTGGATTTTCGGCTGTTCGCCCCTCGGGTCGCGCTCGGCCGCCAGCTCGCCATGACCGCGCTGCCCAGCTTCGAAGATCCACCCCGAGACGAACTCGAACGCACCGATCGCCGCTCGTTGATCGAGGCACTGGTGCGCGGCCTCGGCATCCGGATGTTCGGTCCACGTGCGGTGGTTCGCCACGCCAACGCCCTGCGCTTCCTCGAAGAACTGGTGGGCCATTGCGCCGAGCGCGGCCAGAGCCTCGAAGGCATCGAAGGTATCGCCAAAATCCAGCAACTGCTGAACGCCCCACCCTTCGACAGCCTGGGGGGCCTGGACATCGAACAATTCCTGCCCACCAGGGACCGCGTCGAGCTGCAGCGCAGGCTCGCGGCGCAGATCACCGGCGCAGGGAGGGACTGGTTCTCGGGCGAGAGGCTCTCGGTCGAGAACCTCCTGGGCGGCCCGAGCGCCGGCAAGACTCCCTTCGCCATCGTCTACTTGGCCCACATCGCCAGCTTCGAGGAGCAGGCATTCGCCGTCGCACAGGTCTGCTCATCCGTGTACCGTTGGATGAGGCGCCAAGGTGGTGCCACCGGGCTGCGCCTGCTGGTCTATTTGGACGAGGTCGGCGGGGGCGAGGGTCGTTATGCCTTCTACCCCTCCCACCCCTACGACCCACCCTCCAAGGGCCCCCTGGCCCTGCTCGTCAAGCAGGGACGGTCCGCGGGTGTAGGCGTGCTCCTGGCCACCCAGAATCCCATGTCGGTCGATGTCAGGGCCCTGGGCAACGTGAACACCTGGGCCATCGGCACCCTGACCCGAGACAACGACATCGGCAGGGTCGAGCCAGTCTTGGATACAGGGGGGCTACGCAAGGACCGACTGCGCAAGGACCTCGCGAACCTGCCCAACGGCGTATTTTTGGTGCGCTCGGATGGCCGGGAAGGCATCAGCCACGTCAAGGAACGCTGGCTGTCCTCCTACCACCGCACGCTCTCTGCGACGCAGGTACTCGAGGTCGGCCATTGGATCGATCGCAACCGATCGGAAGGTGGCGCACAACAACCAGCCACGCCTCGCAAAGACCCTCCGCCGCTGGCCATCGACGACCCCCAGGACGCCTGGCGGGTAGTCCCGCCCACGCTGATGACCGCTGAGCCTACCCTCGAGACAGAGGCCACGGCGCTGCTGGGGGACTGGCTGCTGCGCTGGCCCGGGGGCTCCCGTCCTCTCTGCGAGGGCGACATCATAGTGGTCGGTCGCTCGGCATCCGCCGACGTGGTGCTGGACGACCGCTACGTGTCCAGCCAACACCTGCGCGTCGTGGTCCGAGACTCGTCGGTGCTCATCGAGCCGTTGAAGTCCACCAACCTGCCGAAGATCGATGGCGTGCGGATCGAGCTGGCCAGAAAGGTGGTCCCGGCCGAGGCGCCCGTGAGGGTGGTGATCGGAAAAACCGAGCTGGTGCTGGAGCTGGGAGGGTAGCGAACCCGCCCAGATCGAGCGGACACCCAGGCCAGAGAGCCCCCAGGAGACCCCATGCCCACGCCCCTCGATGGCCTCTTCGTCCGCCTGATCAACCACCGCGTCTCGGATGAACACGCGCGCTGGGAGGACTACCTGACCGAGTGCTTCGTGCACCTGCTGGAGCACGACCACGACCTGCAGGAACGCCTGCTCGGGCCGGAGGGTTTGATCTTCGGTGGCCGGCACGCCGAGCGGGGGCCTCGCCCTGGCGAGAACCTGACCTTCGCGACGCAGGTGTCCCTCGACCGCTACAGCCGACCAGACGTGCACATCACAGGGGACCAAGGGTTCCTGCTGCTGGTGGAGTGCAAAGCGGGTGCTCCCTACGACCCACGCCAGATTCGGCGCTACCTGCAGCACGCGAGCAAGCATTCGCGGGGCTCTGTGGCGGCGCTCATTCCGCGGCGGGGTCGGCCTGTGGACTCTGGAGTCGATGATCCAGAGTTCCAAGGGATCGTGGAATGGGAGCAGGTGGTGGACCTGCTGCGCGCGCTGCCCGCAGCGGGAGAGGCTGTGGATCTGCTACGAGCATCGCTGCTCCAGCTTCTGGACACGTACGGACTCGTGCCCATCGAAGGCAAGTTGCCGTGGGAGCAACAGGACAGCGCGGAGGGCGTCGAGGCGGTCCGTAGCCTCTGCCGCGTGCTCAGCGGGGAGGCGAGGCTCGTCGCGGGTGACGCGGAGCGCATGGGTAGAGCACCCGATCTCTATCGTCCAGACGACGGGCGCTGGCGGCTGCTCCCGGGGCAGCTCATCATCCAGGGCAAGGGCAAACCACCGCGTAAGGTGATGGCTCATCCCGTGGTGCTCCATCCGGGTATCGGCAGCTTTGGCGCTTTTGTCTTCAACGTGGGCTTCATGCACGCCGGTACGGCAGGGGTCCCCACAGTGTCCTTGATATTCGACATGCAGCGGAGGGCGAACGCCTACCAGAGGTCAGCGTCCAAGTTCCTGCAGCAGTACCTCCTCGCGGGTGGTTTGATCGAAGGGCAGGAGTTGGAATTCGACGAGCACCGCGCCATGGACCTCTGGGCTCGCGCCGTGCGGCGTGGGACCAGGGTGATGCAGCGGGTGGCCGAGCACTCCGCCATGCGAGAGCTGTTCGACGACGAACACATGAAGGTCTCTGCTGTGGGGAGCCAGATCTGGCTGACCCTGGCCCCCACGACGGCTCTTCTTGGCCAGGACTCTGCCGACCCCGTTCGAGTGGCCGTGCGCTACCGGAAGTGGCTCGAGGTCTGCCTGGACGCGTTCTTCGACAGCGATCCGACCGAGCCGGTCGCCCGATTGGTGGCGGAAGCCGTGATGCCATCCATCGGTCGGTTCTGAACCCGTCCCCCGCCACCACTCTGATAAACTCCCCCCTCCACGCCTCTCCCAGGGGACCCGCCGCCCATGCCACAGCACCCTGCGCTCGCCTTGACCCTCGAGTCCATCGCCCGCCTCGAGCTCCCCGGTGGCATCCGCTCGCCGCGCCTCACCGAGCCCGGCTGGGAACGCTGGCATCGGGTGCGCCGAAAGCTCGGCTGGGCCGACCTGATCGCGCTGGTCCACCAGGATCTCGCCGAAGCCTTCCCCTACCCCTTCGACCTCGACCGCTGGCACCGCCACCCCCTCGAACACCTCAGCGAAGACCAGGCTGAGCAGCTGGTGATCTCGGTCTCCACACCTCCCCAAGACGAAGCTCCTGGCTTCCTGCGCCGCGCAGCCCGCACCCTGGGCCTGCCCGCCGGTGGAGCACTGTCCGATCTGCCTCGCATCCAGGCCGCCCAGCGCGCCCTCGAGCTGCCCGGGGCCGGAGGGCGCATGGCCTTCGCTCTCGCGCAGGCCCACAGCGATCTCAGCTTCCACGACCACTTCGACTTTGTGGCCGACACCGACGCCGAACGGGTGATGGTGGGCCTGGCGGCGGTCGAGGCCCGCGCGGGCAGCCCCACGATCCTCACCGGTGCCGCGCTGCGCGATCGCGTCGCCAAGGGGCACCGCTGGGACCGCGTCTACGCCCTGAACGGTCACCCCGCGGCCACCAGCCTGGCACGGGATCTGGATCTCGAGGTGCGGTGGGCATGAGCTACGACCCGGAAGCCATCGGCCAGCTCACGTCCTGGACGCGCACCCTTAACGAAGACGACGCCCAGACCCTGCTGGACACAGCCCAGCCCGGCCTGAACCTCGATGAGTGGCGCGAGCTGGGCCACCGCCTGCTGCCCCAGGCCAACGTCCAACGCCGCAACGACCACCTACGGCTGGTGTGCGCCCACCTGATGGACCATGACGGCACATCCATCCTCCCATCGCGCCACCTCGAGCTGTTCCAACAGGGCAGCCCCCATCGTCGTTCTACCCTGCTGTGGGGCCGCTACTTCTGGTCCCAGCCCCTGGTTCACTGTGCCCTGGCCCAGCTGGTGGGCCCTGCGCTGGCCTGCGCCGACCGACCCCTGGCGCCCCACGACGCGGCCATCATCCCTCCGGAAACCTGGGATCGCGCCTTGGCTTCCTGGCTGCGCCCGGAGACGCCCACCGTGGCCCGGCGCAAGACCCTCACCACCCTGCAGCGGGCGTTGTCCCTCGCTGGTGTGCTCACCGTCGAGACCCACCCCACCCGCACCACCACTGCCCAGCACGGCCGCCCGGACCCGCTAGGCTTCGCCTGGCTGCTGGCCTTCGAGCTGCACGTCCAGGGCCTCGACGAGGTGGACGAGCCCTGGGCTCACCGGGAGTCCTTCGCGGCCCGCCTGTTCGCCCCGGATGTGGGCTACGCCGCCACCTGCGTCCGGGCCGGCATCGACGCTGGGCTGCTGCGCCAAGGCCACCTGATGGGCCGCTCGCGCCTGCATGGGGTCGCGGTCTGATGCCCGCGCGGCATGTGGCCATCGGGCAGCCGGTCCACAAGGCTGAGGCCCGCGGGATCCGTGCCCTGGTGAAGGCCCTGCCCGACGGCTGGGTCGTCTACTCCAACCTCGACCTGCCCTCGGGCGGCCGGGGCGGCCAGACCTACGAACACGACGCGGTGGTCATCGCTCCCCACGCGGTGTTCACGGTGGAGCTCAAGTCCTGGGGGGGCAGCATCAGCGGCAACCGCGACCGCTGGACCCTGAACGACGGCACCATCGTCCAGTCGCCCCTGCCCCTGGTGCTGGCCAAAGCCCGAGCCCTCAAGGGACGCCTGCAGGCTCGGCGCCGAGACCTCAGCCAAGCCTGGGTCCAGGGGCTCGTATTCGTCACCGCTGCGGATGCCACGGTGCGCATCAGCCCAGACTTCCAGGATCTGGTGGCCACGGTGCGCGACATCGGCCAAGCCCTCACCGATCCCGGCTGGTTGGGCAATCCCCGACCCCTCGCCCCAGGCCAGCGACGCGCCGTCGAGAGCTACCTGGCCGATGGCAAGCCCCAGCGGGCGCCCACCCGGCTCAACGACTTCGAGCTCCTGCAGCGTCTGCCTTCCGAGGATCGGCCCTACGAGACCTGGCTGGCCAAGGCCAGCCTGACCGGCGAGCGCCGCATCCTGCACGCCTACACCGTGGCTGCCGACCACCAGCGTGAGCGCGAGCGCCAGAAGGCCCATGCCCTGCGGGAAGCCACCCTGCTGGGGCGGCTCCAGGGCGGCCCCGACATCCTGCGCTACCACACCTACTTCGTCACCCAAGACGACCCCCAGCGCATCGTGCTGCAGTTCGAGGACACCACCCCCATGGCCCCCTTGGACGCCTGGGTGCGCGAACGCAACCCCGGCCTGGTGCCACGGCTACAGGTGGCGGCCCGTCTGGCCCAAGCCCTGGCGTGGGTCCACGAGAAGGGCCTGGTCCACCGGCGCCTGTCCCCAGACGCCGTGCTGGTTGAACCCAGCGACGAACCCGACCAGCTGCGCCTCTGCGCCTTCGATCTGGCCCGCGACCTCACGGGCACGGCCCCCACCATCACCGGCAGCTCTCTGGGAGACCCGGCGTTCCGCTGCATCGCTCCCGAGGTGCTCCGCACGGCCGAGGCCACGGCTCGTTCGGACCTCTTCTCCCTGGGTGCCACCCTGGTGGAGCTGATCACCGGACGCCCCCTGTTCACCACTGTCGACGCCGTCCTCCGGCCCTTTGCGCTGCCAGCCCTGCAGGTGGGCGAACGGCCCATTCCTCGCGAAGCCGCCGAGTTGATGGCACGGCTGCTGGCCGAAGACCCCAACGACCGCCCCGAGACAGCCACCGAAGCGGCCGACACCCTGCAGAGGGTGGTCGAAGCCCTCACCCAACAGAGCCGCCGGGCCAGCCTGGAGCCAGGGCGCGAGATCCGCGGCACCTACGAGCTGGAAAAACGCTTGGGCCGTGGGGCCACCGGCACCACCTGGAAGGCCACGCACCTGCAGACCGGCGATCCGGTGGTGCTCAAGATCGCCAGCTCCGACCACGCCGCTCTGCTCCAGCAAGAAGCCCATATCTACAGCCGGGTGCAGCACCCCCACCTCGTGCGCTTCTACAATGTCGAGCCTATCGACGACACCGTCATGCTGGTGTTGGGCTTCGTAGACGGCGGCACCGCCTCGCTCGTGGCCGAGGCCGGCGATCCTCTCACACCGGCCCAGACCCTCAGCGTGGCCCGCGGGCTGCTGCGGGCCCTCTCGACCCTGCACGAAGCCGGCTGGCTGCACCGTGACGTCAAGCCCGACAACGTGATGCTGGCCTGGAGCGACGCCACCCCCACCCTGCTGGACGTGGGCCTGGCGCGGCGTGTCGACGCAGAAGGCGACCTGGCCGTAGGCTCGGTTCGCTACAAGGACCCATTGGTCTACGTCGAGGGCTGCTGGACCCCTGCCAACGACCAGTTCGCCACATTTCTGGTCATCTGGGAGCTGCTCACCGGGGCTCACCCCTTCGGGGGCACGTCTCCCGAGCCGGGGCAGTACCCGGTGATCGAAGCCGATCAGCTCCCCGACAGCTTCCCAACCGCCGTCGCCCAGCGAGCCGCCGCCTTCTTCACGCGGGCGCTGTCACCCGAACGGGACGAGCGTCCGGACGACATCAGCAGCGCGCTAGCGGAACTCGCAGCGGCCCTCGAGGCTCACCAGCCAACCCAGCCCCAGCCGGCCCAGCCCCAGGCCCTGCTCCCCGCCCTGGCCCAGCCAGACCACGGCTTCGATCAGCTCGAGCTGTCCGCCCGTACCCGGGGCGCCCTGGCTCGGCTGGGCCTGCGCACCTTGGCGGAGCTGGCCTCCATCGAACCCCGCAGCGCCCGGAAGCTGCCCAACGTGGGCAGCAAGACCGTGCGAGAGCTCGATCAGCTGGTGAAAGCGATCAGAGGGCGCTGGCCCGACCTGCACGCCCAGCCCCGGGTGGAGCCCGATCGCTTCTACCCACCGCTGGTGGGCGACCGGCGCCCCATCGACGAGCTGGGCCGCACCCTCACCCGGGGCCTCCGCACCACCCTGGTGGACCAGGGCGTGCTGACCCTGGGCGATCTCGCGGCCATGCCAGCGTTCGCCGTGGGCGCCCTGCCCGCCTTCGGACCCACCAAGCTCGAGGCCCTCCGCTCGGTGATGCGACGACTGGCGGGGCGAGAGGCGGTACCCGACAGCCTCGACGCCCTGGACGCAGCCCTCGCCGATGAGCTCGGCGAACGCGTCCACGCCGCGCTGGCCACCACCCTGGGGCTGCACGATGGCCAAGTACGCAGCGCCAGCCAGGCCGCGAAGGAGCTGGGTGTCACCCGGCAGAGGATCAGCCAAGCCCTGGACCTCGAGCCCCTGCGCCGAGACGGCAGCGTCGCCCACCACCTGCTGGCCGTCGCAGGCGAGGTGCTCCCCCCCGTGGGCCTGTGCAGCCTCGAGGGCCTGGCCGCTGGGCTGGCCCTGCATCTTCCCGGCCACGACCGCTGCCATCCACTGGGCTGGGCCCGGTTGGCCGCGCTGCTGTTGCTGCCTTCAGCCAGGGCCGCAGAAGCCGCCATCCTGGGTCTCGCGCTCCGTGCCCCCTGGAAGCCGGCCCTGGTCGATGCCGCCCAGGCTCACCTGGCCGAGCGGGCCTGCTGGCCACCCGTCCCCCGTCGCAGCCTGGAGCCCGAACTCTGGGACACGCTTCCCGCCGAGCTGCAGCACGCGATGGTGCGCTGGGGAGCGGACGCGGGCCAGCTGCTGGACGCATTGCTGTCCATCAACGCCGACGTGCTCACCGATCGCCGGGGATGCCTGTACCAGCCCCCCGTGCCCCTGTTCCAGGCATTGAGGGTGCTGCGGCCATATGTGGAGCCCACCGGCAGCGCCCAAGCCTTGGTGGCCGAGGCCATGGAGGCATTCCGCGGTGTAGAACCCGACCCCGACCCCCTGCGCGCCTTGGAGTTGGCCGGATTCGTCTTGGATGGGGATCGCTGGGTGGACCCCGACCGGGTGCAGCCAGCCCACCGCCCCGAGCAGCCCCGGCTCGATCCCTCCATCCCCCGCCAGCGCGCCGGCGGCCCTGTAGTCCCCCCGGTGATCGCCGCCCTGGCATCCCAGGCAGCCCGTGGCGGATTCCGCGTGGTGGCGATGCCTCCTGGGCGTCACCATCGCATCAGCCGTCAGCTCGCCACCTGGCTCGAGGCCGCCGCGCCCCAGGCCCAGGTTCGGTATTTGCACGTGGACCGCCTGATCCTCGACACCCTCGAGTCCGCCGACCTGTGGAAGTTCGTGCCCTGGCTCGAGCCCCGCGGCGACGCAAGCTGGCGCATGTTCCACGCCGAGCTGAGCGCGGCCCTGAACCAGGCCATGGAGGAATCCCACCCTGGCATGGTCACCGTGCTGGGCCAGCCGTCGTTGCTGGGCACTCTCGAGTTGATGGACTGGCTGTCCGGCTTCTACGAAGCCGCCCGCGGGGGCCGCCACGGATTGATCGTCCTGGCCGTGCCTGGCGGCATCCACGACGACCGGGTGCGGCTGAACGAGCGGTACAACCTGCCGTATACACCCGACATGGCGGCGGTGTACCTGGAGGATGGGGCATGAAGGAGCTGAAGGACAGGGTGTTCGCCCGCCTGGAGCGCGAGATCGAGGGCTTCGAGCCGTGGCCCGTGGGGGAGCCACATCCCTTGGGCCGCCGGAACGTTGGCCTCTGTGCCACGCGCGAGGTCAACGTACGGACCACGTGTTCGGAATCGGACAGCCGCTTCCGCTGCGACCTCGAGCCCAACTGGCGATCCGACTTCATCGTGTACGCCTGTGGCTCGGTAGAGCTTCTCTACGTCCTGCCCTCCGCTGCATTGAAGCGTATCCTCACCCACGCCCGGCTCAACTCCGAGGGCCGGTACTCATTCGCCATCCGCACGGACAGTCACAGCCTCCATCCCACCAACACCGGCAATGAGCACGACCTCGAGCCATTCTTCGACGCGCTCCACTTGCTGGGCGATCTCCCGCAAGATCTCGTGCGCCCACCCACACGGGTCCCTGCGGCCGTCGAGGATGAACCTGCCCGGGGCCGAACCCCAGCCGAGCGTATCCGCTACCGACATCACCGTGCGGTGGAGCTGGACCCTCAAGTCCAGCTTCGCGTCCGGGGATGGCTGGAGCCCATCTGCGTCAGCTGCGATGTAGGCATGGAGGAGGCAGCCCTCGAGGTGCACTGCACAGGACAGCGGCCCTTTGGTGGCCGACGCGCCCTGTCCATCGAAGACAACTTCGAGCTGCGGTGCCCGAAGTGCCACGACGCCGAACACCCTCATCTCCAAGCGGAGCCAGAGACACCATGACCGAGACGCCCTGCACCTTCATTCGTCTGGCTTGGAATCCTCGTGGATGGACACAGGCTATCAACCACATGGGAACCGAAGGCGGCTTCCCAGCGACGCACGGCTGGGCAGGCGAGGACTGGAACTTCGCCCTGGACCAGGCCGTCGATGGCCGCATCTACGGCTACTCTCAGGCGACCATCGGCCATGACCGGCTACGCAAGCATGGACGCCTGTGGGACATCGTCTTCTACTCCCGCGAACCTGGGCATGCCTTCCATGTGGTGGGCATCTATCGACGTGCGAAGCTACTCGCCGAAGACGAAGCGTCTATGATTTGGCGAGCAAACCGCCGGGGATGGGTGCAAGCCCGCAGTGCGGAGGTGACGCAGGTCGTCGGGGCGCAGGCCGGCGCCCAGGTTCTGGAGTCGAAAGCTATCTGTTGGGCGGTCGATGTGACCAACGTGACCCTGTTCGAAAATCCGCCACTCCTGAACCCAGCGGATCACGGCTTCGGCGCCATCGAACGCTTCGTCAACGCCATCCCGAGTCCGCACTACCCCGAAGGGTTGGCGGCGGCGCTCACACGCCTCGGCCTGCCTCACCCTGAGCTCCTGGACGCGGGCTTCGACGGAGACGAGCCCGCAGACCCGGAGCAGCGGTGGGAAGGTAGGAAGAGGCTGATCACGCACACAGTGCGGGAGCGCGACACCGAACTGAGCCGACAGGCCAGGGCGGACAATCGCGCCGCGCACGCAGGCACCCTGACCTGTGAGGTGTGCGGACAGTCCTGGCATACCCCCTACGGCGACACCGCCGACCGGCTCTTCGACGTCCACCACACCCGCCCCATGGCGGTGCGCGACGACCAGGGCGAGCCAACCACCCTGAACGAGCTGGCGGTGCTCTGTGTGCTCTGCCACCGAGCCTCCCACGCCACCAAGGTCTTCGACCCCACCGAGCTGCGCGCTCACTTGAACCTGCCATGAACGCCACCACCTACACCGCCCTCCTCAAAGACCTCCAGAAGCTCCAGAAGGATCTGGTCGCCGCCCAGGTGGCCCGGGTGCGGGCCGAGCCCGCCCTACTGGCGCAGCTGGCCGAGCAACACACCGCCGCCGAGGTGGGTGGGCAGCTCGACGCCTGGGTGGGGCTGGCGGCCCGGCGCAGCACGGTGCGCTTCCTGCTGCGCACGGTGTTCGTGCGGGTGCTCGAGGATCTGGGGGCGCTCGAGCCCCGGCGAATCCGGGGCGAGTGGGGCTTCGCCGCCTTCCGCGAGGTGGCCCCGGCCCTGGGCATCCGAGCCTACCTGGACTTCTGCTTCCGCGACCTGGCCCGGGACTTCCCGGCTCTGTTCACCCCCGACGCGGGCGAGCTGCCCCTGCCCGGCGAGGACGAGTGCCGGGCCGTGTGGAACCTCTGGCACCACCCCAACGCCGCGGGAGAGCACTACCGCTGGGACGGCGATGGCTTCGACAGCCGCTTCCTGGGCGACCTGTACCAGGATCTCGATGCCGACATCCGCAAACGCTACGCCCTGCTGCAGACCCCCCACTTTGTGGAACGCTACATCCTGGACCGCACCCTGACCCCGGCGCTGGAGGTCTTCGACCCGGCGGCGCTGCGGGAGAAGGACGAGTGTTTCCGGCTGCTGGACCCCACCTGCGGCTCGGGCCACTTCCTGGTGGGTGGATTCCACCGCATCACCGACCTCTGGCAGGCCCGCGGGCTCGAGCCCTGGGACGCCTGCGAGCGGGCGCTGGAGAGCGTCTGGGGTTGCGACATCAACCCCCACGCCGTGGACATCGCCCGCTTCAGGCTGCTGCTCGAGGTGGTGGCGCGCACGGGTGAGACCGATCTCGAGCACCTGGCCGGGCTCCAGCTGCACCTGCATGCCCTGGACAGCCTAGTGCCCTGGGAGCGGGGTGAGCAGCAGCAAGGGCTCTTCCCCGCCGAGGACCGGCTGGCGGCCTATGCGACGGTAGACGAGAGGGACGAGAACGCCTCGTTCTTGGGCCGGGACTTCCACGTGGTGGTGGGAAATCCTCCGTACATCACGCCCAAGGACGAGCGTAAGAAAGAGGACTACAGAGCCTTCTGGCCAGACTCTTGCTACATGCGGTACGCCCTGAGCAGCCCCTTCGCGGAGCGCCTGTTTGCTCTGGGTGCGCCTGGGGCCTGGATTGGGCAGATCACGTCCAACTCGTTTATGAAGCGCCAGTTCGGCAAGAAGCTTGTGCAGACGGTGTTTCCACGTTGGGATCTCTTCGGCGTGGTGGACACCTCAGGGGCCTACATCCCCGGCCACGGCACGCCCACGGTGATTTTGTTCGGGCGCAGTCAACCACCGAGCAGTACCGAGGTCTGGGCCGTGCTGGGCAAACGCGGAGAGCCCAAGCGGCCTGCAGACCCCGAGAGAGGTCTGGTGTGGTCCGATATCGAAAGGGCGGGGCAAGAACCTGACGATTCCAGCCCCTTCATCACAGTGGCTCGGATGCAGCGAGACACTCTTCACACCCACCCCTGGAGCCTCGGCGGGGGGGCTGCTGTTGCGATCAAGGAACAGATGGAGACCGTAGCTACCAAGAGGCTGAAGGATACCGCCAAGCGCCTGGGAATGATGACCATCCTTAAACAAGACGATGTCTACTTTGGGTTTCCTCCCGGAATCGCACCTCATCAGCTCGAGGTGACCCCACTTGTCGAAGGCACTTTCGTCCGCGACTACTTCATCGACGACTGCAACAAGGTGCTGTTCCCCTACAAGGCAGATCGTCCCGAACAGGCACTGGACCTCGTACCCACCAGCACCGCTCTATCCCACTTCTGGGCCTACAAGTCGCTGCTACGGGTAAGAACCTCCACCGGCTTTCGCACGGTGGAAGACCGCGGCATGATGTTCTACGAGTTCCCCTTCTACTTCCCCGAAACCTATCTGGGTTTCACCATCACCTTCGCCTTCGTCGCCACCCACAACCACTTCGTGCTCGACCGTGGCGGCAAGGTCTTCAAGCAGTCCGCCCCCGTCATTAAGCTCCCCCTCCAGGCCACTGAGGACGACCACCTCGACGTACTGGGCCTGCTGAACAGCAGCACCCTCGGGTTCTGGATGAGGCAGGTGTTTCACTGCAAGGGTGCACAAGGTGTGAGTGAAGGCATCAAGTCAGAGCCGTGGGAGCAGTTCCACGAATACGACTCCACCAAGCTCCAACCAGCCCCCCTCACCGAGCACGACCGCGGCCCCCGCATCGCCCTCGCCCGGGCCCTCGACACCACCGCCAGACGCCGCGCCGCCCACCTACCCGCCGCTGTGATCGCCGCCGGAACCTGGACCCCCGCTACCGTCGCCGAGGCTCTGGCCCAGGCTCGCGCCCACTACCGCGATCTCACCCACAAGATGGTGGCCCTCCAAGAAGAGCTGGACTGGCTCACCTACGGCTCCTACGGTCTGCTCGAGAGCCTCGAGACCCTGCCCCCCGACGCCGCCGAGCCCCTGTCCCCAGGCCACCGGCCCTTCGAGATCCTCTTCGCCCGCGCAGACGAAAATGCCGCCAACGACGAGAAAAGCGCCTGGTGGTCCCGCCACGGCCACGAGCGGGTCACCGAGATCCCCGCCCACTACTCCCCCGCCCACCAGGCCCGCATCCAGGCCCGCATGGACGCCATCGAAGCCGACCCCAAGCTGGCGCTGCTCGAGACCGCCCCCTTCAAGCGCCGCTGGCAACTCCCAGACCTCGAGGCCGAAGCCAAGAAGGCCGCCGAGTCCTGGCTGCTGGACCGCCTCGAGGATCTGTTCGCCCCCCCCGGGGAGCGCAGCGACCACGCCGCGGCCGGTGCCCTGGCCACCCCGCGCCCCTACCGCCTCGAGGAGATCGCCACCGCCTGGGCCCGGGACCCCCGGGTGCCCGCCGTGGCTGGGGTATTCACGGGCACAGGCCAGAACGTGGACCTGTCCCTGGTGGCCGAGAGCCTGCTGCGGGGCGCGGCCCTGCCCGACAACCCCCAGCGCCTGTACAAACCCGAGGGCCTGCGCAAGCTGGCACAGTGGAAGCGCACTTGGGCCATGCAGGACATGGAAGACGCCGGCCAGCCCCTGCGGGATCCCGACACCGACGCGCCCCTGGACGCCATCCCCCTCCCCCCCCAGTGGAAGCGCCCCGACTTCGCCCACGCCGATTTCTACAAGATCCGCGGCAAGCTCAACGTGCCCCGGGAGCGCTTCGTGCTCTTTGGCGAATTGGCTCCTGCCCGCTACGGCTGGAACGGCTGGCGCGACCGCGAGCGCGCCCTGGCCCAGGTCGAGGCATTCTCCACAGCCGAGGCCGACCCCCTGGCCCCCCTGCCCCCGCCCAGCCATGACGACCCCCGCCGCTGCGGCGTGACTCTGGGCCTGTGGGAGTCCCTGCCCGACCTGCGCCGCTGGGGCGACGCCGGTGAGCACGCCGAGCTGCGAGCCCTGGCCCAGGAGGTCTGCCAGCAGCGCACCTGCCCCTGCCCCGTGCTCGAACAATGGCGCGCCTGGGCCGACGGCACGCTCGAGATCGGCGCCCACCAGACCGACGACGAAGCCGCCCCCACCACCGTCGAAGAACGCGCGGCCCTGAGCGCCCTGCTGGCCGACTTCGCCCGCACCGGCGCCACCACCGCCGTGCTCGCCCGCCGCTGGACCGGCTCCCGCGCCCGCCTGGCGCTGGTGCTGGACGACCTGGTGGCCAGCGGCGACGCCAGCGTCACCGGCCGCGGCAGCAAGCGCCGCTACAAGGGCCGCCGCCAGCAGGAGGGGCTGTTCGATGCCTAGGTCCACACCATGAAGCCCCCCAAGGTCGCCATCAACGGGGTCGTCCTCACAGAGGTCAGGACCCGACAGACCACGTCGCACCACCCCTACGTCATCACCAGCGTCGGCAAGCCCGACATCACCCTGCGCGAAGATGGTGACCAGCTGGTGCTCGGGCTGTACGCCCTGACCGTAGCCCAGCTCTACTTCGACGGCGTGCTGCCCCAGGACCGCGCCACCCCCATCGAGGTCAAGGTGGGAAGGCGCAAACCCTCTGCCTGGGTCATCAACTCGCTGCATCTCGGCAAGGACCGCTGGCAGCGGGAGATCCTCGAGCTGCGGCTGGCGCGGGCGTGATGGCGCAGCTCTCGACAAACGCCTCAGCCTGCCCCTGACGAATACGAAGAATAGCCCCATAGGAACCACACCATGCTCATCCGCGACCACCTCCGCTGGCAGGACAGCACCGATCTCGACGCCTTCATCACCCGGCTGAACGACGACGAGGGCAAGGTCCGCGACAACATCCGGCAGTACGTGGTGGGCGAGCAGGTCCACCAGCGGCTGGACCACATGCTCGGTTCCGTTGGCAAACGCCTGGCCGACAACCGCGACGTGGGCCGCTACATCCACGGCGCGTTCGGCAGCGGCAAGTCCAACCTGATGGCCGTGCTGGGCAAGATGCTCGAGGGCGACGAGGCGGTCTACGATCTGGGCCACCCCCGCCTGCGGCAGCTCCGCCAGGCCCACCCATGGCTCGACCAGCAGCGCATCCTGGTGGTGCGCATCAACATGATGGGCCAGCACTCCCTGGTGCGCGCCCTGTACGACGGCTACACCCGCGCCCTGCCCGCCGGGGTGAAGCCCCCCAGCTTCACGGACGAAGAGCGGGTCTTCGAGCTGATCGAGAAGGACGCGCAGCGCGTGGGCGGGCTGGCGAATCTGCTCGAGCAGGCCGCAGCCGACCAGGCATTCCAGGACATCCCCGAGATGCCCCAGGGCATGCCACCCGAGCTGTTCGCCGAGTTCTTCGAGCGGATGCGCCACGGCGACGACGACAAGCGGCTGGCCCTGGCCGCCGCCCTGTACAACTGGCGCAACCACGGTGAGCGGCCCCTGCGGCCCGACGACCTGTGGATCGATGCTCGCGGCGGCCTGGACCGCCTGGCCCGCCACGCCCAAGAGCAAGGCTACCAGGCCGTGGCTTGGCTGGTGGACGAGCTGATCATCTGGATCCGCGGCAAGGAGCGCAGCGAGTACATCACCCAGCTCAACAACCTGAGCGCCATGGTGGACCACGACGCAGCACGGGTGATCCCCTTCTACGTAGCCGTGGCCATCCAGATGGACGTCGCCCGCACCTGCCCCCAGGATCTGTCCCAGCGGGACTTCCACGATCAGGTGGGCCACATCCGCGACCGCTTCCAGCCCCAGCTCGAGCTCGAGGACCAGGACCTGTACGAGGTCGCCGCAGAGCGCGTACTGGCCCGTCGCGACGACCTGGCACCGAACGTTCGCGCGGCCTTCGAGGCCGCCATCGACAACGCCTTCGTCAAGCACGACAAGGCCATCACGGCCATGTCCGGGGGGGTAGCCCGCGATCTGGTGCGGCGGCTGTACCCCTTCAACCCCGCCCTGCTACGCATCCTGGTGGACGTCACCCAGGCCCTGTCCCGCAACCGCACGGCCATCGCGGCCCTGTACCGCCTGCTGGCCCGCCACGCAGACCTGAAGGTCGGCAGCTTCATCCCGGTGGGCGCGGTGTGGGACTTCGTCTTCGAGCCCGAGAACGTCAGCTACGTCAAGCAGAACACCAGCAGCGTGCTCTGCCAGCGGCTGGCCGACACCCACGACACCTACACCCGCATGGATGGCAAGCTGGAGAAGGTGGCCCGCGAGTGCGGCGCCGAACCCCATGAGCTGCGCCAGTTGGTGCGCACGGCCCTGCTCTGCCAGCTCAGCGACCGCCCCTACTTCCCTGATGGTCGGCCCCTGGGCGAGCGCATCACGGCGTCCATGCTGCTCCACCTGAACCAGACCGACGTCAAGGCCATGACCCCGCGCTCGGGTATCAGCAAGGTGGCCGACCTCTTCCGGCGCTTGAGCGGCTCGGCCCCCCACGTGCAGGTCACCGGCAAAGACTCCGATCCTGTCATCCACGTCAAGATCGAGCAGCTCGACATCGAGCGCGTGCTCACCGCAGCCCGAGGCGAGGTCGGCCAAGCCGAACGCTTCGCCTACATGCGCAAGCTGCTGGTGGACCAACTGGGCCTGAACCTGGGCACGGGCAATGCAGGCCCGGTGGACATCCTGTGGCGTGGTACCCGCCGCCGGGGCCGGGTCAAGCTGGTGAACGTCCGCACCGTGCCCTACGCGGGCCGTGACAACGGCTTCGACCCAGGCAAGGACGAGTTCCTGGTGTTGGTGGACTACCCCTTCGACGAAGAGTCCGGTCGCAATCGCCAGGACGACCTGGACAACGCTCGCCGAGCCCGGGCCCGGAGCACCCACTGGACCGTCACCTGGCTGCCCGAACACCTGGCCCCCAGCGAGCTGGAGAGCCTGGACAACGCGGCGGCCGTCGAGCAGATCCGAAAGGACCCACGCCGCTTCTTCGAGTACCACAGCCCCCGCGAGGCCGACTCGGCGGCCCGAGCCCTCGAGGCATACCAGGCCAGCCGCCGCGCCGAGCTGGAAGGGGCCGTGCGCAGGCTGTACTTCGACGAGGGCCTGGTTCAAGGGCTCAAGGCCAGCCTGGATGGCATCGGGGCCCTGGGCCTCGACCGCTCCCGCGCGGTGGACGTGTTGGGCAGCACCGTGCTGGACAAGCGTTACCCCAACCACCCGCGCTTCCGCCGCAGGGTGGGCCCTGGCGAGCTGGCGCAGGTGGCGGAGTGGGTGATCTTCATCGCCAAGACTGGCCAGACCAAGGATCTCAAGTCAGCCGAGATGACCCTTGTGGACGCCATCGTCGAACCCCTGCAGCTTGCCCACAAGGGGCCTAGCGGCATCACCCGACGCACCGACGGCTTCTACCTCACACCGATCCTGGAGTGGGTCGGGAACCGCCGGCGCATCGAAGCTGCCGTGCTGCGCAGCCTGCTGATGGACGAACCCGATCAGGTCACAGACCCCGAGCTGCGCAAGCTGGCGTTCGGGTTCACCAAGGATGTCGCAGACTTCTTCCTGTTCTACCTGTTGCAGGTCGAAGGCTTCGAGGCCCACGTGTCCGGCCGCAGCGCCACGGTTCACGGTATGCGGGACGTGAGCGACCGCTTCGTGATGGTCAAAGAAGATGTGGTCGACCACCCCGAGTGGGACAAGGCACTACGGGTCGCCGAGTCACTACTGGGCATCACGGGCCGCGCCGATCTGCCCACGCCCCCCGAACAGGACAAGCTCTGTCGTGAGGTGGCCAACGCAGGCCGAAACCTCGAGGGGCCTCTAAAAGCCTTCGAAATCCGCCTCCGCAAAGTCTGCGCGTGGGCGGGGGTCGCCCCGGACGAGGCCCCACGGTTGCAGGCCGCGGTAGATTTGGCGGCCTTCCTCGATGGCGTGATGGCCGACACCGGCAAGGCGTCACGAACCCGGCGCCTGGTAGCGATGTTTGGCGATCCCCGTCTGGATCGCTTCGAGCAGCTGCGCACTACGCTGGCAGACGAGAGCGCCGCCCTGAGCCGTATCCAGACGCAGAAGCTGGCCTTCGAGCAGGTGGAAAACAAAGGCAGCCAACAAGACCAGGATGCCGTGGTTCAGCGTCTGCGCAACCTGCTTCGGGATCCACCTGAAACCGTGACGCTGGCGGACAAAACCACAGCCTGGGTCAGGGAAACCGAGCGTCGCTTCGAGGCGCTACTCAAAGGCAACAAGGACGACGACAGAAAGAAGGAGCAAGAGCGCAGAGCCCGCGAATCCGCCCAGCGAAAGGCCAAGGAAGAAGCCGAGCGCAAGGCTGCCGAGGACCGGAAGGCCCGCGATGAGGCCGAACGCAAAGCGGCGGCGGATCGCAAGGCGAAGGAAGAAGCCGAGCGAAAATCCGCCGCGGATCGTAAAGCCCTCGAAGAAGCCCAGGCCAAGCTCGAGGCCGCCCGTCTGGCTGCCGAGCAGGCCAAGCAGCACGACCAGCGTGCAGGCCGCAAGGAGCTTCACCTCGAGGCAGTACCCCGCGACGAGGCCGCTTCGCGCGCCCAGCAGAGCCTGGCCACCTTGCTCGAAGAGAGCACGGCGGTGAATGTCACGATCCACATCGTGGTGGAGGACGCCGAGTGAGCTCAGTACCCCCCGAGATCGCTGCCAAGGTGGTGGACTGGCTGCTACGGCGCCTGCGGCAGGGCACCCGCTTGGACCACGACCTGGTGCTGATGTCGGAGCACCCGGCGCTGGCTGAACTCTCCACATCCATCGAGGCCGGTGGGGAGCGGTGGCGGGTCGCCAGGGTCACGGGTGAGCTGACCCTGCGGGCTGCACTCCCAGAAGCCGACAAGCTGCTGGCCATCGTGCCCGCTGGCATGATGCTCCCCAAGGACATCCAGGACCGGGCCTACCTGGGGCGGGCCCAAGAGCTGCGGCCCGAAGACCTCGTGGCCGCCCTGGCGGGTCGCTTCTGCGAACCGCTGCTGGACGAAGCATTGGGCCAGGCGGTCTTCGACGCCCTCGACCTGCTCGCCGAGCGCGCCGGGCAGTGGAGCCTGACCGGAGTCGTGACCGCCCGCGAGGTGCGTTCCGTGCTGGTGGCTGCCGAATTGGGCGCCGACCAGCGCCTGGATCGAGAGCGGGACTGGGAGCTGCTGGCCACATGGATCGTCGAGGGGCTACCGAGCTTCCGGGCCCCCACATTGGTGGCCCACGCCCTGGCCGAGGCCCAACCCCGCAGTGGGCACTGGCTGGCCTGGGCGGTCACCGAGGGCAGCCTTCCCGAATTGCTGGCTGCCGGCGCTCTGGTGGGCAGCGCCGCAGGACGGGCCGTCGCACCCGAGCTTCCCGGCTCACGGGACCGCAGCCCCAGCGACCTACGCAGCCTGGTGGAGCTGGCCGTGCGCGCAGCGTGGAAGACCGACCCAGAGCGCACCCTCGAAGCCTTGGCCGAGGCGGAGCGGAGGGCTCACAAGGCCCAGCTCAGCGCAGCGGACGCCGTGCACCACCCCCTGCTGCGCGGTGCCCTGGAGGCCGCCATGCACGAACTGGCCTTCGCATGTGTCCAGGGCGATCCCCCGGACCAAAGCCTCATCGAGCGGCTGCACGCCGACCTGCACGCCCCTTCCCAGGCCGACGCCCTGGAGCTGCTCGAAGAGCTCGCCCGCTTGGCCCGCTTCGCGGTCCAGCCTCATCGCCCCCCCGCCGACGCCAGCGCCTGGTGTTGGCTGCGCTATGCCCTCCATCACGTGGGCTGGGTGGACTTGAGCCTGCGACGTCTGCGGCGCGGCATAGGAGCCGCGCCGACAGGGCTCGCCGAAGCGGCTCAGGCGGTGTTGGAACGAACCGTAGCCCTGCGAGACGCGCTGAATCGAGAAGCCGCAGAGCGCCTGGCGCTGGAATGGCCCCAGGTGGCAAGCAGCAAGGACCTGCGCCAGCCCCTGCCGCTGCACCAGGTCAGCCGTAGCTTGCTGCAGCGACTGCTGTTGGATGGTCACCGCGTGCTCCTACTGGTGCTCGATGGCTGCGATCTAAGCACCTTCTTCGAGCTCATGGAGTCGCTGCCCAAGGAGACCGGCGTGGGATTGGTTGCGCCGTCGGTGCACAACGCCACACTGCGCGGCGATCTGATGCGCATGGGCGCGCCGCTGGGGGTCGCGTTGTCCCCCGTACCCACGGTCACGAGCCACGCCCGACGGGCCCTATTCGCAGGCGACAGCGCCGGCAACAGCGCCTTGGACGACACCGAAGCCCACGCAGCCAACGCCAGCGCGGACAAGGTTGCTTGGTCTCGCAACAAAGCCCTGGGTGACACCCCGCGCACGCTGTTCCTCAAGGGTGATCTGGGGCCGAGCTGCACATCGGTTCTCCAGGCGCTCGAAGACGCAAACCAGCGACTGCTGGCCGTGGTTCTCAACGGCGTGGACGACGCCCTCGCGTCCCACGAGACCACCGCCATCCCCCCATGGACCTGGGCAGGCTTGGGCCCCGGTTCCCTGGCCGTCCTTCGCACAGCCGTCCAACAGGGCTGGACCGTGGTGCTCACCGCCGACCACGGCCACACGCCGTTCTTGGACAAGCGCAGACACCAGAAGGGCCGGGGCCATGCCCCTCGGTTCGCCGTCGAGGCGGTGGCCGACGCAGTGAAGTTCGACGCGGGCCCTCTGCCAGCCAGCCCCCTATGGGCCAGCACCAAGCTGGGCGCCTATCGAGGCCAGCAGCGCCGGGGATTCCACGGTGGCGCGGGCCTGGAAGAGGTCGCCGTGCCTCTGGCGTTTCTGGGATCAGTGGAGAGTGGGCTCGGCCGGCCCGCACCACCGAGCTGGTGGTGGTCCATGGACACCGAGGTCGAGGCACCACCAGAGCCCGAGGCACCAAGGCAAGAGTCACCCCCTCCATCTGCAGGGAGCTCCAGTTCTGGGCCCACAACGCCATCCTCACAGGCTCTGCCGGTGGACCTCCGAAGCCTGCTGGCCGAGCGCCCAGATGCCCTGAGAGGCATCGAGGCCATCGCCCAGCACGGGGTGCTGGACCTCTCCCAGCTCGCCAGAATCATGAACCGGCCCGCCTTCCTGGTGGGGGGCATGATGGGCACGGTACAACAAGACCTCGTGCGTGCTGGAATCCCGGTGCCCTTCACCGAAGAGGGCGAGGGTGGCGAGCGCATCTACCGCTGGAAGACTGGGAGCTGAACCATGGACCCCCGCATCGCTGACATCGTGGTCGAGGCCCTGCGCGTGGGCGAGGTCCCTTCGCAGGGGCTCGAGGACATCGCTACGGGCATCGAGGCCCAGGTGGGCGCCCTGGACAAGGAGCTGCCCAGAGTGGCCGAGGGTCGGGGCAGGGCCCGTTTCCTGCGGGGTGAGTTCGGATCGGGCAAGACCTTCTTCCTGCGCCACCTGGCGGCACGTTCCCGTGCCCAGGGCTTCGCCACCGCCTACGTGCGGATGAGCTACCCCGAGGTGCCGCTGCACAAGCCCGTGGCTCTCTACCGCGCCATCACGGCCTCGCTGGGGGTGCGCGAAAAGCCAGACAACGCCCTGCGTCACGTCTTGGACCAGTGGCTGTACCGGGTGAGCGAGCGCGTGATGGACCCATCGCTGGGCCACGGCCTGCAGCCCGGTCAGGCCGGCTTCGACGCCGCGCTGGAGCGAGAGATCCGTACCATGCTCGGGCCCGTGTCCGACGCCGCCCCGGCCTTCGCCCAGGCCCTGGGTGCCTACGCCACCGCCTCATTGGCGGGTGAAGATGACATCGCGCGCGCCTTGATGCAGTGGCTGGCTGGAGATCCGAAGGTGGCCGCCACCGCCAAGCGGCGGGCCCACCTGGTGGGCAAACTGGACGCCACCGACATCCAAGGCATGTTGCGGGGCCTGACCACCGTGCTGGTGCAGGCAGGCAACAAGGGCCTGGTGGTGCTGCTGGACGAGGTGGAACGCCTGGTGCGCCTGCCCCGCACCGACCTGCGCAAGCAGGGCCTCGAGCTGCTGCAGAACTGGGTGGGCGCCCAGGAAGCCGGCCAGCTCCCCCACCTGCTGCTGGTGGTCGCTGGCACCACCACCTTCTTCCAGTCCCCCCGCGGCGTGCCCATGCTCGAGCCCCTACAGCAGCGCATCGGCACCCTGGATGACGGCCCCTTCCCCGACCTCGACGCCGTGCAGATCGCTCTGCCCGCCTTCGACCGCGACCGCCTGCTGCGGGTGGGCACTCAGGTGCGCGGCCTGTACGAGGCGCGCTACCCGGGAACCACAGCCCGCTGCGACGATGCGTTCCTGGGGAGGCTCGCCGATGATCTTTCGGGAGCGTTCGGCGGCAGGATCGAGACCACGCCCAGGCGCTACCTGCGGGAGCTGATCGGCGTCCTGGGTCGTTGCCAGCAGCACGAGAGCTACCGCCCTCACGAGCACTTCCAGTTCAGGATCAGTGCACGGGACAGCGATCTGGCGGATGTGGAGCGCGCCGCGCTCGAGGGACGGGGAGCGGCAGAGGTGGAGAGCGCAGAGCTGAGTTTCGACGGGTTCGATCTATAGACCACATCGAGGACGCCATGAGCTTCACTTGGATTCCCCTGTACAAGGAGCTGGCCACACGCTTGCTCGCCTACGAGCATCGCCAGGATGAGCTGCTCGCCCTACTGGCCGAGTTGAAGGCCGCGGATCTTCCGGTGGTCAAGCTGGACGACAAGGAAGGGGGCGTCTCGAAGCCGCTGTCGGTGATGGACCCCTTCACGTTCTTCGCCACGTTCAACCGGCGCATCACCGATGACAACCGCAAGGCGATCCTGGAGCGGCTCCGGGACTACTTTGGTGCAACAGCCCCCATCCCCGACGACTTCGACGGCATCCCGCTCGCGGACAACATGCAGTCGTGGTTCTTTCCATGGGCTGATCAACGCGAAGGCGACGACATCTCGAGCCTCTGGGCCTTGGCTCGGCAGGCTGTCGAGGGGGGGCGCCAGGCGGTGGAAGGCAACACCTTTGACCGCTGCCTGCGTATCCGCTCCATCGGAATCTCGAAGCTGACATTCGGCCTGTTCTGGATGCGGCCCGATGCCTTCCTGTCCATGGATGGCCAGTCCCAGGGCTACCTGACGCGCAAGGGAATCCAGGTGCCATCCACCGTGGACTCCTGGGAAATCTACCAAGGCATCTGGGATGCCACTGCCGCAGCCTTGGGGCAGAACTTCGAGCAGATTGCCCTCGACGCCTACCTCGTCCAAGAGGCGGGCCAACGCTGTTGGGCCGGTGGGCACCAGTTCGGCGATGAATCGAAGCTCGATGAGTTCATCGAACAGCACGTCTGGTACATCGGCTGGGAAAAGGACGCGACGTCCAAAGGTGCCAAGGGAGCCTGGAAGCGCATCCCGCAGATCAAGCCGGGCGACCTCTTCGCCATCAAGGGCCACGGGGGCACCAACCACCTCCGGGTCTACGCGGTCGGAGAGGTGCTCACGGTAGACGCCGAGGCGGGCCGTCTGACATGGAAACCGCGGGAGGACATCCCGTTGTTTCGCGGGAAGGCCCCTGGGAAACCTGGGGACGGCACCTTCTGGGAGACGCTCTGTGAGGTGAGCCAGCCGAAGGCGAAGGCGGCCATCTTCAATCCCGCCCCGGCAACCATCTACGACCCTCCGCCGCCCACAATCCACTCCCGCCCTGACCAGTCCCTCAATCTCATCCTCCATGGTCCACCGGGGACCGGCAAGACCTGGTCGATGAGGCAGATGCGCGAGGACTTCCGACTGATCCCGACGGAGAAAGACCGCGCCCCAGATGTGGATGTCGCAGACCTGACCTGGTTCGAGGTGGTGGCGTTGGCACTTCACGATCTCGGAAAACCGAGTGAGGCCAACCTGATCACCCGGCACCCCCTGGTCCAGGCCAAGTATGTGGAGCGCGCGCCACGAACGAAGCTGAGCGCCTTCGTGTGGAACCAACTGCAGTCCCACACGATCAAGGCATCCAAGACCGTGAAATACGAGTTTCGCACCGGCACGCTGGTGTTCGACTGTGATGCCGAGAGAAAATGGCACCTTCCCAAGGGCTTGCCAGAGGATCTCCTGGCCAAGGCTGGGACAGGTCAGGCGAACTCGCGCGCCCCACGCATGGAGAACCAGTACTTCGTCACCTTCCACCCCTCGTTCACCTACGAGGACTTCGTCGAGGGAATCCGTGCGGAGCAGGACGAAGACGGCGACGAAAACGTGCGGTACCCCCTCCGCGCCGGCATCTTCAAGCAGGCATGCGAGCGCGCCGTACAGCTGGCGGGGTTCAAAGACGGCCTGGCGGCGTTCTGCGCACTGACTCCAGAGGAACGCCGCGCGACGCTGGCCAATGCTCCCCCCGCTGTCCTGTTCATCGACGAGATCAACCGTGGCAACGTGGCCCGCATCTTCGGCGAACTGATCACCCTGATCGAACCCGACAAGCGCCTCGGTGAACCCGAAGAGCTCATCGTCACGCTCCCAGGGTCGCGCCATCTGTTCGGTGTCCCTTCCAACCTCTGGCTGATCGGCACCATGAACACCGCGGACCGCAGCGTGGTGGCCTTGGACACAGCCCTGCGTCGGCGCTTCGCCTTCCGCGAGTGCCCGCCCGACCCGACCCTGCTCGAGGGGGTCGAGGTCGAAGGGGTGGATATCCGCCAACTCCTCGAGACCATCAACGACCGACTACTCGTGCTCCGCGACCGCGATCACCTGGTCGGCCACTCGTTCTTCTGGGGAATGCTCCAGGACGAGTCCAAGCGCACCATCGCCGAGCTGCAACGCGTGTTCAAGGACCGCATCCTGCCGCTGTTGGTCGAGTATTTCCACGATGACCTCGGGCGAGTGGGGCTGGTTCTCGGCTCCGCCTTCGTCACCAAACGAAAAGGCGGAGTGAAGCTCGCCAAGTTCGACCACGACCAGGCCGAGGACCTGGCGGACATGCCCGTCTGGAACCTCGAGCCCATCGACAAGCTCGATGCCGAAGCCTTCCGCGGGATCTATGCGTAGCGTCCACCTGCGGGTCCAGGAGCACGACCGCCTGCTCCTGGGGGATGGGTACCCCTCGCACCGAGGGGGAAAGGCCCGCCTCGAGCAGCACCACCTCGACGCCCTGTGCAGATACCACGACCGCACCGAGACCCAGGCTTTCGCGCTCTGCCACCGCGGCATCAAGCTGCGGCAGCACGTGGGCTACCTGCGCGTGGGCCCGGTCGCGTTGGAGATCTACCCGAAGCTCGATCGGGAGGGTCCGGATCGCGACTGGCGCGGGCTGCTGTTCCACATGCTGCGGGTGGTCCTTGGTGTGCGCCTCACGGCCCAAGAGGATGCTCCCTTGGCCCCTCGGGCTGGGAGCCTGTACGACGTGCTCGTCGCTCGTTTCCTCGAAGAGACCCATGGGCTGCTGCGAGAAGGGCTGACCCGGTCCTACCGTGAAGTAGAAGAGAACAGCCCCGCCTTCCGTGGCCGCCTGCTGGTCACCCCCCACCTGCGGACGAACCGCGTCCACAAGGAACGCTTCTACGTAGCCTACGAGGTACACGACACCGACAATCTCCCCAACCGCATCCTGCACCGCGCGCTCGAGCGGGTATGCCGCACATCATCCAGCATGGACCTGTTGCATCGCGCCGAAGCGGCGCTGGCTTCGTTCCCAGATGTCTCCACCGCACCGATCCGCAGCGCGGAGTGGTCGGTCCTCGACCGACTCGACAGGAGAACCCGCCGCTACCGTCAGGCCCTCACCCTGGCCCGAATGATCCTGATCGACGAGCGACCGGACCTGCGCTGGGGAGGACGGGAGGTGATGGCGCTGCTGTTCGACATGAACTCGCTCTTCGAGGCTTACCTGACCCAGGTGCTCCGGGGCCTACCAGGCTGCCGCATCCGATCCCAGAGCCGCGTACGCTTCTGGACACCCACCACCGGCACCTCGAGCTGGATGAAGCCCGATCTGATCGTCGAACGCGAAGGAGAGCCTCCACTCGTGATCGATGCCAAGTGGAAGGTCCCCAAGCGGGACCGGCCCGATGACGGTGACCTCAGGCAAATCTTCGCCTACCTGCACGCGTACGACGGAGTGCGAGGTGCGCTGGTCTATCCACGGGCCCGCAAGGAACAGAGAGGCCGCGGCGGTCTGTTCCTCGACAGCGAACTGCAAGGCCAGACCGTGTTCGCGGAGCTGATGCCAGGCGGGAAGCCCGACCCGCGGGCGCTGCGAATGGAGCTTGGCAAGGCCCTGGGGTTGCTGGAAAAGGTCTGTCCCGAGACCCACGACCGGCCGGACACACCGGCGACTCGACAGCCCGAAATGCAGGAGCAGGCGTGACCCAACAAGCCACCCCCACCCTGTCCCTCCTCCACCCCTCTGTGCGCTACCTCGTCACCGAGGTGCTGCGCTTTCCTGCCTTGCGTCCAGTGCAAGAGCAGACCATCGCGCCGGTCCTGGCAGGACTCGATGCCATCGTGCTGGCCCCGACCGCAGGCGGGAAGACAGAGGCCGCTGCGTTCCCAGTCCTGAGCCGCATCCTCACTGAGCGCCTCCCTGCGGTCTCCACCCTCTACATCTGTCCGCTGCGCGCACTGCTGAACAACCAGGAGCCCCGCCTGCAGCGCATGGCCGAGGCTGTCGGGCTGCGCGTGGGCAAGTGGCACGGCGATGTGCCCCCTCGGGAACGAAAAGCCATCCTGGCCGAGCCCCCCGATCTGCTGCTGATCACCCCCGAGTCCCTCGAGGTCTTGCTCATCCGGCCTGGTGACGAAGGCCGAACGCTGCTGTCCCATGTGCGCATCGCGGTGGTGGATGAGGTCCACGCCTTCGCGGACGACCCACGGGGAGCCCACCTGGTCTCTGTGCTCGAGCGCCTGCAGATCCGTCACGATGGGCAGCACATCCAGCGCATCGGGCTGTCTGCCACCGTGGGCAACCCCGAGCAGCTCGGGGTCTGGCTGCAGGGGAGCAACGCCAAGAGCGACCCAGTGGTTGTGGCCCCTGGAGGCGAGCGCCGGGAACCCATCTTCCAGTTTCATGCCGGTAAGGGCATCGGTTCGGCGGCGGCCCTGGTGCGCGACCTGGGCTTGGGGCAGAAGCGGCTGGTGTTCGTCCAGAGCCGCGCCCGCTCCGAGGAGCTGGCGCGTGCGCTCCAGGCAGCGAAGGTCTCCACCTGGGTTCACCACAGCTCCGTAGGTCGTGGCCGGCGAGAGGAAGCAGAGCTGGCCTTCGAGAATGTGAAAGGCGCTGTACTGGTGGCCACGAGCAGCCTCGAGCTGGGCATCGACATCGGCGATCTGGACCACATCTTCCAGCTCGACGCCCCTGTCACCGTCTCGTCCCTGGCTCAGCGCCTGGGTCGGACCGGGAGGCGGCCCGGCACACGCCCTCAGATGACCTTCGTCGCCGATGGCGCTGAGGAGCTGCTGCTCTCCCTGGCTCTGGCAGAGCTGTTCTTGGAAGGATGGATCGAAGATGTACAGCCGTCCCTGCGCCTGTGGACCGTGCTGGTCCACCAGATCTTCGCCAACCTCCTGGAGCAGGGCGGCGTGACGCCGGGTCAGCTCCTGGGGCGACTCCGCTTCGTCCCGTCCTTCGCCGGGTTCGAAGATCAAGAGATCATCGCGCTTCTGGGTCACATGCTCGAAGAGGGCTGGCTCGAGCAAGCAGACGGCGCCCTGCTGCTGGGTCGCCGCGCCGAAAAGGTCTTTGGCGCCAAGAACTTCTTCCGACTCTACGCCGTATTCGAGGCACCCATGACCCTCTCTGTGCGCAACGGCGCCGATGAGGTGGGGACCCTCCAGTCCTGGTTCGCTGGCCAGCTGGTGGGGGCCCAGAAGACCTTCCGCCTCGCCGGGAGAAGCTGGGAAGCCATCGATGTGGATCTGAAGCGCGGAGTGGTCCGTGCTCGCCCAGCCCGACAGGGCCGCGTTCCAAGCTGGACGGGCCGCCCGAGCGCCTACGGGCGGGTGGTGTGCGAACGAATCCTCGACCTGATGAAGTCCGAGAGGGTACCCGAGGGGTGTTCGCCAGCGGCAGCCCGCTGGCTACGCCAGGTCCGAGAGGCGACCGCTGCGGTCCCAGCCGGAGGGAACCTGCGCCCGCTGGTCGAAGAGAAGGACCGCACCGTCTGGCACACCTACGCTGGCGCTCGGATCAACCTGGTGCTCGCCCGGCTGCTCGAGCACCAGACCGGACTTCCGGTGGCCACCAGCAACCTGTCGCTGAAGGTGAAGACGACGAGCGCCCGGTTGCAGGACCACGCCGTGAGAGTGTTGGAGATGCTGGCTGATGGAGCCGAGCCGCCGCTGGACGAATGGGCGGTGTTCGACACGGCCAAACGGGCGCTGGTGCTTTCGGCGTTCCAGGGTTGCCTGCACCACGAGGCCGAGCAGGAGTATCTGCGGTGGGTGTTCCTGGATGTGGAGGGGGCGCGGGGCTGGGCTCGAGGGGTGGTTGTGTAGAGTCGGGTCCTGCGGGGACCAGGCTTGCCCCACGGCAGAGCCCATGGTATCCATTCCTCGTCACTCGCGGTTCTCTCCTTCTGGGAGCAGGGTCGCACGGCACGTCGGCGATGGCAGACCGACATGCAAGCGAAAACCTCTGCACCGCCTGCCGGTGTATCCTCGCTTCCAATGGGACCTATCATGAGCACATCAGAAGATCTGTACGACGTCTTCGACAAACTTCATCACGAACCTGGCCGCGAACTCTGCCGGCTGGCAACCACGCTGTGGGATAGCGACGATCCGCTCATCGCAGCGCTGAAGTCAACGTCCGGCAATCCCACTGTGGTGCCCGAAGAGGTGGTGCTGTTCCTCCAACCACTGCTCGACAGCGACTTCGAGGACAAGCCGCTCGCCTGGCACTTCGCCCGCGCCACCGCGAGACTGCAGAACCCATTCCGTCCCGCGCTGACGCACCAGGCCACCACCGCCCTCGAGCTGGCCCTGCGCGTTGCTGAGCAGGTGGGCGTGGCAGCCCAGGGCTTCCTGCTCCCGGGACTGCTGGCCTCCGAGCCGAGCCCCTGGCTGCTGGACCACCTGACAGCCGAATTCTGCACGGCGGCCCTGGACCTCATCGTTTTCTCGAGGCGCCTGCGGCCCACGGCGCTGCCCACCGACCTCGCGGCCATGGCTGTGCGGGAGGTTGTAGCCCAGCTCGAGGCGGGCGGAATCCGCACCCAAGACCGCCCTGACGAGATCCTTCTCCCTGGCCATGAGGACGAACTGCACACCTACGCCCGCTGGCTGCAAGAGCTGCTCCAGGGACGGGACGACGCGCTGGAACTGCTTGTCGGAATGGCACACCGGTTCCCCCTCGCCGTTCGGACAGAACACCACCTCGAGTTGCTCGAGGATGGCGACTTCGAGGTGAACGGGCAGTTGTGGACCGCTGCAGAGGTGTACGAGCACTTCCGAAGTGACGGCATTTTCCCAGAGCAGCGGCTTCCTCGGGGGCCGATTCCAAGGACGCTCTGCGATGCGGCCGAGGTGAAATTCCCAACCGACCCCGACAGAGCCGGCAAAGCCGCGGCCAACCTGATGCGGTCCCAGCCGCAGTTCGCAGGCATCGTGGGTATGGCACTCCACAAGATGGGCGATGATCTCTCAGCCGAACAGCTCGGGTCGATCGCCGGGACCAGCTCTTCGCTGTTGGGGCTGGTTGCGCATCGCTGGCCGTCCGCGCTCAACGGAAGCTCGGCGCTGGTCGAACCCACGATGCGGATCGCCCCACCTGTGCAGCGAGTACCGGCCCTTCTGGCGCTGGGTGAGCCTGCGCGCAAGGCGCTGGCCGAGACGACCGACGAGATCCTGGCGGCGCTGCCAGGCGGAGGCACGGCCGCGGCGCTCGTCAACATCGCGGACAGCTCGGCCCTGCTCAACCTGTCGTTCTGGGAAAAGCGGCTGCATCACCGGTACGCGTTCGAGACACTGCACCGCTCCAATCGCCTGCAGGCGTGCTGGAAGCTTCGTCCCTCGGGCTTGGTGCGCGCGCTCAGAAAACTCACTCGCGATGAGTCGACCGAAGACGCGCTGGGGATCCTCGCGTGGCTGCACCAAAATGCTCGTCAGGTCCTGCCCGCGCAGAGCTCAACGGTCATCGAATTGCTACAGCAGGCCGTACCCGAGCACTGGAACCATGGTGAGGAGCTGGAGGTGCTCGCATACCTGGACACGCCTGAAGCGCGAACCCGCATCGCTGCCATCATTGGGACGACGGAACTCGACGAGGACGTCGCCGTGAGAGCAGGCATCCAACACGACACCCTGTGGTCCGCGCTGAGTGCGAAGGAACGGGTCAATCCGTACCTCGTGGTCGAACACCTCTACTCGGGTACCGCCAGCCAGATCCAGGTGACCTCGGCAGCAGCGAGAGCGGTCATCATCCACATCATCAACCATGGCCTGCTGGACCTCTCCGACGCAGCTGCAGCCAACCCCGAGTTGCTCGCCGAGGCAGTGTTCTGGCATCGCTCCGAAGGTGAGGCCCGCCTGATCGCCAAACACCTCCTTGGCTTCGAGTCGATCAGGTTCGATGACGAACACAGGTCCCCACCCGGTACGATCCACCACGATGCGAACCCCGCCTGGTTGGATTCGCTGCTTGACTGCGACAGAGCAGCCCTGCTCGAGGAGATCGGCGCACTGTGCGCATGGAGGCACTCCGAGGCACCGTGGCGTGAACATATCCCCCAGGTCCTCGGTGACGCCCTACGGGCCCGATGCCGCGTGGCCCTCAGTCCACATGGCGACGCCATCCTGAGCCTGCTGGCCGACCGCTGGCCCACACGGTCGAGGCTGGAGTCCGCGGCGGCGGAGCTGGACATCGCGCTCGATCCAAAGGCCCTGGACCGATGCGCAGACGAAGGGCTCCCCCCCCTGTTCCGCGCGGCCGTGGCGGATCTCTACCGCTCGCCATCCAGTGACGATGACGTGGTCTGGACACCAGCGGAAACCTGTCTGAACTGGATCATGGAAACCGCGTGGGTGGAAGATCCCGCTCTGGTCTCTCGTCATCTGGTGGGCGAGCTTTGCGCTGACCGGCCAGAACCGTGGCTCCGAGGGGTCGCCCTCGCCCTCGTCGCACTGCGGGAGCCCATCGGCACAACCGTCCCTGACGCCCTCACCAGGGTGGCCCACGAGTTCCCATCCTCGAAGGCATTCCTGCTGAAACAGCGCGACACCTTCTCTCGGTCCAGCGCAGCCGCAGAGAGAGCCAAGCCGGCCCAATTTCGGACCAGACAGGCGCTGATCAGGCTTCGGCTGGCGGCACGCAATGCGGCGAGAATGGAGTAGCCTCCCGACATTTCTGCTTCGCGCATGTCCGCTATTCGGTCCACCAAGCGTATGGAACACCATGGACACCCAAGTACCCAGGAAAGTCTCCTTCGCATCCCTCTGTATGGCCGCGAGCCAGGGAGACGGCTTGGCCGCGCTTCCCGATGTCGTGCAGAGGGCCTTGCACCACGCGCCAAAGCCGCTGGTGCTCACCGACTTTGCTGGCCGTGACAGCGTCGCCGCAGCGATGGCCTGGATGGAGCGACAGCCCGTAGGCACACTCCTTCCAGTTGGCGATGTCGTCCCCGCACGCTTCGGTGACTGGTCGGTCTACGAATCGAACTGGCAGAACATGCGCAGCCAGGTGGAGAGACGGTTCCCGGAGGTGTTCGTCGCGCCATGGTTCGTCATGGAGGACGAGATCGCGTGGAACGCATTGACCAGCCAGCACGTCGATGCTCTGAAGATGAGCTTCGGGTTCTTCACCCCCTGCCTGGGCTGCCATCTCCATTTCTACATGATGAGGACGGTGCTGGCCCAGGTGGTCGGTGCGACGGTGCTGGTCTCGGGTGAGAAGGAGCTCCACAACAACGGTCGGCGCAAGGCGAACCAGACCGTGGTGGCCGTGGAGAGCTACGCCGCGTTCAGCCGATCACATGGAGTGGACCACCAGTTCCCCATCCACCGGGTCACCGCCGAGGAGGAGATGGAGAGGCTTCTGGGGGAAGGCTGGCGAGAGGGCGAGCGCCAGCTGCCCTGCGCTTCGAGTGGCAGCGACCGCGGGACGGACGGGAGCCTCTGCATGACCACCGAACAGATCGCGACCTACATGGAGCAATTCGCCGTTCCGCTGGCCACCAGCCTTGTGGAGTACCGCCAGGACGGGCTCACAGGTTCGCCATTGCTGTCTCGGATCCAAGAAACGGTAGAGGCACTACTGAGGCGACATCCATGAGCGCAGAGCGCACACTGGGTGGAAAGGCAGCTTCTTGGATGCGGTTGTCGAAGAATGGAATTCCCGTGCCCGACGGGTTCGCCATCGCTGCGGACGAAGCCCTCGACCTCGCCCACATCGAACAGGAATTGGGCGACCTGCTGGCGCGGACGGGTCCCACCACGGTCATCGTCCGCTCATCAGGCGTCGGTGAGGACGGCTCGCAGATGGCCCTCGCGGGGCTGTTCGAGTCCTTCCTCGACGTACCCGCCCGAAGCCCGGACGTACTCGAGTCCGTGCGGCGATGCAGGTCGCTGGGCAGATCGGCACGTGCCCTGTCCGCCACGGGGGGCCCCGTGTCCATGGGCGTACTGATCCAGGAGATGATCCACCCGACATGCTCCGGTGTGCTCTTCACCCGCGATCCGTTCGGTCAGGAGACGGGAATGGTCGTCGAGGCCGTGAACGGGCACCTAGCCAACCTCGTCGATGGGCGACAGGACCCCACACGGTGGCGTCTCGGTCGCGATGCCACCCCGCAAGAGTTCCAGATGCTCGAGACGACCAGGCTGGAGCAGATCGGCCAGGCGGTTGAAGCCATCCTGGGAGGCCCCGCCGACATCGAATGGGCCATCGCCGACAGCCGAGTCGTGGTTCTCCAGGCCCGCCCCATCACCAGCTTGCCAAGCTCGGCTGGACCGCGGCTCGAGCTGGTACCGGTCAACCCAACGAATGCCTCGCAGTTCCCACCCGCCGTCCTTCAGCACGACAAGATCGCGCTCCGATTGATCGCCACGGAGCTCGGGATCGGGATCTCGCAAGGTCTGGTCGCCCTGGCCTCGTCACCCCGCAGCGAGGACCTCGAACACGCCGCGGAGGCGCTCGTTGACTGGGGAGAATTCATCGCGGTACTGCTCTGGCCGTTCTTCCTCGAAGGCGCGATCTTCCGGAAGATCTGCAGCGGCCGGAACGCGCTCACCGATCTCACGGACTTCGTAGACCGAGTGGGGGCGCAACACGACCGCTTCGCCTTCCTTCTCAAGGAACTCCAACCGACCGCTTCGACGGGTGTGGCGGTACGGCTCCCCGATGGCTCCGTGCGCGTCGAGCTGGTCCATGGTCACTTCATCACCAAGGGCTTCGCCGATCCGACGGCCTACATCCTCGACCGTGCCGGGGCCGTTGAAACCCACGCGCCGGGCAAGCAGAAGCTCGCCATGCAAGTTGTGGATGGCCAAACCGTTCGCGTTCCCGTCGACGGTCCCGTCCTGGCCACAGCCGTCCAACTGGAGACAATCCGCCACGCGGCGATGGGGCTGGCGGACCACTACCCGGGCGCGGGGATGGAGTTCGGCTTCACCCCAGAAGACGAGTTCTTCCTGGTGGATCTCTATCAGAGCGACGGGACTACCCCACCGGTTCGGAGCGACGTGATGAGCCACGGACGAGTCCTGGGGCGAATCAGAGTGCTCGACCTGTCCGACGAGGCCATCGAGGAAAGCATCGAGCGCCACGTGCACTCCCCGAGATCCGGCGGATCCTCTACGACAGAAGAAGCCGAGATCCTGGTAGTCGAACGTCCTCTACACGTCCTGGACCGCCTCATCTACGACGCGGGGCCCGGCTCACTGGGGTTCATCTGCGAAGGGGGCGCCATGCTCTGCCATCTCGCAGTGGTGATGCGAGAGCACGGTGTTCCCGGCCTGATCCTGCCTGATGCCAGGTCAACGTTCTCCGATGGCGAACGGGTCGTCCTGGACACGCGTCCGGGCTCAACCGCCTTCATCACCAGGGGTTGAGACAGGACTCCACGGGTAGATTCCGTCGCGAGCAAGAAAGCCCTCCGTGTCCCACCCGACCTGCCGGACGGCTTCCCATACGCCCACATCAAGCAGCGAGTCGGTATAGACATGCTCACCGAACTTGTTGTGGAAGAACCGACCCAGGGCGTCGAGCATAAGATAGGTCCCGGTCAGGTCGCCGTTGTCCTCGGCGATGGGACCGAGCCCCTCCGCATCCAGATCACGGTGGCGGTCGACCCACTGCGCGAATTCTGCGGGGGACACGGCCATGGAGGCCACGGCTTCATCATTCTGACCGCGCACCGGGAGGAACTGAAAAGCCTTCCATCGGGCAGGCCGAAGTCGACGGACAAGATCGCGCATGTCGTCGTGCAGATTCACCCGCGTGACGACGGTGTTGATCTTGAGGCGTAGGTGAGTGAACGCCGTCAGTTCTTCCCACCGTCGCATGCACAGGACGTGGAACCTGGCATTTCCACGCCCCATCGCGGCCATGATCGCTGGGTCCGCCGCGTCGATGCTCAGGCACACCCAGTCCAGATACGGGATCACATTCGCCTGATAGTCCGCATCCAGCGTCGTGCCATTGGTCACCAGCATGGTGACAAGTCCGATGTCCTTGGCATGGCGAAGAAGATCAGGGAGGTGCGGACACAAGGTCGGCTCACCACCGACGAAGGTGACCTTCTCTGTCCCTGCGGCGCAAAGTTCGTCCAACACCCGCAGGGCCTGCTCCTGGGACAGCACACCCGGGACCTCGCGAAACGTCGCGTAGCAGTAGGAGCAAGAAAGATTGCAGTGAGGCCAGAGGTGCCACGACACGTTGATGGGAATGGGGAGCCCTCCCGGCCCCGCGGTCATCCAGTCTGCCGGCCTCATCCGCCCTCCTCGTTGCCCATGATGCGCGCCACTATCTGTTTTCTGAGCATCCCGCGCGCAGCGCCCATGACACCGTGCGGAGCCGCCACCCCCAAGCGATCCTCGACCCATGCTCGGAACAACGGGTCGGGTACAAGAAGCTGCGAGGTGGGCGTCACGGGATCCACCAGGTTCACCATGAAGCGGCCACCGAGAGCCAACCGCTCGATCTGTGGCACGAGCTCCAGAGCGCCATGGCACTCGAGCTGTGAGACAACGAACCTGCCATCAGTGTGCTCGAACGTCTTCGCCTCGCGCTGAACCGCCGCATCCAGGTCAGCGAGAATCTCGGCTCGTCGGGCAGCGAATTGGGCCTGCAGCATCCCATCGGGGAGTGGGTGAAGGGCGTGCAGCAGCGCGATCGCCTCGACATCGCGGGGGGTGGTGACCGGACCACGCAGGCATTGGGTGTTGGACTGGATTCCCGCTTGAAGCAGCCACGAGCTTTCTTGTGAAGGCACGAGACCAGCTTGGCGAAATCGCTCGAACACTATTGTGGCGGCAGCCCCCACCATTTCCACGTGGACCACGGCGTTGGCGAAGCAATGGGACGGTTCACCATGGCTGCGATGATCGATGACCTCGAGCACCGCAGCGGGATCGACGAATCGGGGGAGCCCATCGATGGCGCTGATGTCCACCAGGACGACCCCCAGGAATTCGGCCGGGGGCAAAGCCGAAGTCTCGATCCCAAGCCGCTCGAGCCAGAACCTGGCCTCGGCATCAGGCCGTCCTTCGAGCACGGCGACAACCGGTGAGCCCATCGCTTTGAGCAGCTCAGTGAATGCGAGACAACAGGCGACCCCGTCCATGTCTGGCCCCTCCTTGGTGGTGACGACCAGAGGCAGCGTTCTCGAGTTCGATGTTCCAGGTTCCACCACGACCTCCTCCTTCACCCCAGCAACTCCCACGCCGACATAGAACCGAGGGCCATGTTCTCTGACAAGCGACGAACCGTCACCACCGACCATTGATCCGTGCCACCAACGGATGCAGCGCCTGCATCCTGGCCACAATCTCGTCCACGACGGGCTTCCCGCTGTCCACTGTGGAGAGTTTCTCGGCGGTGGTCCGGGCGAGCAGACCGCCGATGGTGACATAGGGCAAGGGGATCGTGTTGACCAGGGTGGTGAACAGGGAGAAGGTCGCCTCGCCAATCCGAGGGTCCAGGAGAGCTGACAACGCGAACACTGCCCGTGGCTCGCAACGGAAGACGCGGGGTCGTTCCGCAATGCGTTCCTCGACCACGACGCTCACCGGCGTCTCCGATGGCAGGGATGCCAGCGCCAGGCGGAACCCGACCGGATCGTGCCGCAGGACCGCGCGCAGTCGCTGGATGGCCGCCTTCAGTTCTACGTTGACCTTGAGTTCCAGACCGTCCGCGCCAGCGGCCAGCGTGAGGTGCGCGAACTGGCGATAGGACTTGTCGACCGATCCGAAGGCCATCCACGCCTGCTGCGCCGTCCCCTCGAGGCGGCCGATGTCGACATCCGCGTACCACGGATCGACCTCCACCAGACGCTCTCGGATTCGACCCGCGAGCGCACCGAAGGTGTCGCGCACCCAGACGCGGGTCTCCTCGTCGCCAGGGTCGTGGAAGTAGTCGAAGAAATCACTCTCCAGGCCCGTAAAGCCAGCCATGTGCGTATGCTCCAGGTAGTCGCAGAGCTGCCGCGCGAGCCACCGATCCAGTTCGTTATCGAGCTTGGGGAGGGCGCAGCTAAGCGCCCGATGGACGTCGGGCCAGCCGATCTCGCAGCGTTCAATTCCGCCTTCGTCGCCTGCCAGCCAGCGCGCGTGATCTTCCCATTGAGCTTCGTCGAGAGCACCATCCACCTTGGCCTCGATCAACACGCTGAACCCGCGGCCCCAAAGCCAAGCGTCAGGCCGGCGACGGCCCGTGCTCGATGGCCTCGAGCCGGCTGGCGCACGATCGCCCGGTGCCACCCCTGGCGGGACGACTCCAAGCAGGACCCGACGTCTGCGGTGCCGAACGCCCGCGCCGGGGGGCTCGTCGGTCTGCATCGCACAGCTCAAACATCCGTCGAGTTGAACCCCGCAGAGGTCGAGGAATGCCTGCCGAAGCTTGGGGCCACCATGGACGAGCGTGTTGACGAGGGCCTTGGTCAGGTTGTCCTCGTGCTGACGAAGCCGAGCATCGTCACCCGTGCGAGCACCTGGGTAGGCCAGGAACACGTTGTGGACGCGGGCGGTCTGGGACATCGGGCTCCTGCGCGCTGGCACGCCGCATGGAGAGCGCGGGCCACGATCAGCGATAGCTGGAAGCACCATTCACCGCCACGGTGGCTCCAGGCAGAGCCCAAGAGACCAGCCGGGCCACGGATGAGATCCGCGTGGGCGATGCGGATGATGGCGCCAGCGGGTTGGGCGCCCGACTCCAGCTCCCCCCATACCCCAACCATTCATACCGGCGGACCCCAACCCCCCACGACCCCTCGCCCCACCCATCTGCGGTAGACTCATCACAGGTCCAACCCCGCCCGACGAGCGGGGGCCGAGCCGCGGTGGCCCGGACTTGGAGCGGGGTCGCCATGAGCGAAGACACCAGCAACCAACTGGCCGTGACCGAGCCCTCGGCCGTGGACGCCCCTTCGGATCGAGCAGCGCCAACAATGCCCCGGCTCGCCTTTGGCCCCAACGCCTACCTGCTCGCGAGCTTGGTGGGGACCTGGCTGCTGATCGCGCTGCCTGCCATCCTGCTCCTGTCCCTCGTCCTGCTGGTGATCTGGTTCATGCTCACCGCCGCCACCCTGGGAAACACCGGCGGCCTCGAACAAGACACGTTCGTGTCGAGCCTCTGGCTCGCGGGCCTGGCACTGGCGGTCGTGCTCGCCCTTCGAGTACTCGGCGGTATCGCCTCCTGGCGGCGCAAGGTCGCCCTGAAGACAGGGGCTCCCAACGGGCGAAGCCGCCCCGGATTTCTCATCGCGAATGCGGGCTGTGGCTGCACCACGGCGCTGGTGTTCGTGCTGGCGGTGGTCGCCCTGCTCGCCATCCCGGCCGAGTGGGGAGGGAACCCCTGGCTGCCGGATCTCCTCTCCGCGGTGCCTGTGCTGACCCTGTTCTTGCTGCTCACGGTGCTCTTGCCACTGGAAATGGTGTGGCGCTCCATCAAGCTGACAGCGAAGGTCTACGGTCTCGTTCAACGAACACCCTTCGTGGCCGGCATGGTCGCGGGCGCCTGCACGCTGGTGCTGCTCCCCGCCCTGCCCCTGGCCTACCTCTCTCTCGAAGAGGACCAGGATGACACCACGACCGTGGCCAGCATCTCCTACCAGGAACCCGTCGCCACGTTCGACATGGTCGAGGATCTGCGGACGACCATGCTGGAGACCGCCCAGGACTTCGCGGAGGAAGGGCAGGGTTCGAACAACGAAGACGCCGTCAAGCAGTGCATGGATGACCTCTACCAGGCGCCATGGGGCGGCCTGTCCGACTTCGAGAAAGCACGAATCCACATCCAACAGAGCTTCCGCATCAGCCAGGAAGACTCCGAAGATGCGGCGATGAAGGCCCTGATCAATGTCTGCACCTCCGAGTCCCTGAACCGCTTCGACAACCTGGCCGCGGTGTTCACCACCGCCGTGCAGAACGAAGCACGCAACGTGCTACGCAGACGAGTCGGCCTGCCCATCGACGAAGTAGTCCTCGTCTGTCTTCCGTTCTTCAACGACGACACACGGCTGACCACGGAGATTCTCGCTGCACGCGCGGCACTCCGTGAGCTCGACGTGACGACCCAGGAAGCCATCACGATGTGGGCCCAGGGGTACACGCACAGGGAGATAGGCGCACAGTTCGGCTGGACCGAGCGGCAGTCCAGAGACAAGGTGTACAACGGCATCAACAAGATGCGTCGCGCTGTCGCCAAGACCTGCTTCTATTGAGGGTACGGCGAACGATGTTTCGCTGATGATCGGCGTTTGCCGACGCTGATGGCCGGAACGAAAAAAGTACCGATGGCCTTACGCACAATCGCCGCTGCGGCGTCGCCTGGGTGAGCCGTGGATGGACCACGGCCGCTTCCCCCGGAGCGACCCATGAGAGTGAACCGCAGCGACAACCTCCCCCCAATCCTGTACACGACAGAGCGTGGGCTCGAGCGCACCAGGGCGCGCCTCGCCCAAGTCCGCGCCGCCTACTTCGCGGTCTGCGACAGCAACGAAGACGCCGCTGGTGCCGGCGACTCATCTGTCTGGCACGACAACTTCGCGTACGAGGAAAACCAGCGGCAGATGTACCAGCTCGCCCGCCGCGTGCGGGAACTGGAGAACGCCATCGACAGGCTCGAAGTGGTCTCGGCGTACCAGGTCGCCCCCGACACCGTACGACTCGGCTGCTCGGTGCGAGTCCACTTCGACGACGACGGCACCGAACGCACCTTCTTTCTTGCGGGCTGGGCCGATGGTGAGCCCTCCCAGAGCCGCATCTCCTACCTCTCCCCCCTGGGGATGGCCCTGGTCGGGGCCAAGGAAGGCGACAACCGAACGCTGACCGTCGCGGGGGAGAAGAAGGAGATCGAAGTCTGCGAGATCCTCGCCGCGCCGGCCGGAGAGGTGGTGTCATGACGCGGCGCGCTCGCACTCCGATGCTGATCGTCCTCGAAGGGCTGGACGGCTGCGGCAAGAGCACCGTGGCCAGGTTGGTGGCCCAGCGGCTAGGCGCTCGCCTCTGCAAGACGCCCGACAGCTCCCTCGACGGCGCACGTGCGCAGATCGAAGAGACCTTCGGGGCCCGCTCGCCCGCGCTCACCCTGTTCTACGCCTCCACCGTGTTGGCGGCATCCGACGACGCCAGGGCAGAGCTGGAGCGAGGCCGAACGGTGGTGCTGGACCGCTACTGGATGAGCACCCTGGCCTACGCCCGCGCGTCGGGTCGTGACATCGATCTCGAGGGCGTAGAACCACGGCTGCTCCCGGCCGACCTGACCGTGTTCCTGCACGCGAACCGCCTGGTACGCGCCGAGCGCCTCGGGTCGCGGTGTCAGCTGTCGGATCACGATCTGCTCTCGGTCAACCCGGCAGGCGAAGCCGCGCTGCTGGCCACCTACCGAGCCTTGGCCGCGCACCGCATCGCGGGTCGAGTGCTGGTGCTGGACAGCACGAAGGAGAGCGCCCGTCAGATCGCGCGCCGGGTGTGCGAGGAGGTGCGGTCATGAGCCGTCGTCCCACCTACCTGCGCGTGGTGGCCTGGACGGGCTGCCCGATGCGCTGCCCCTACTGCCACAAGGAGGGCGACTCCGCCGTCGGCAACGGCCGCGACAACCCGTCGAGCGACGTGCTGATCCGCTGTCTGGAGGCCGCACATCTGGCCGGCATCCAGAAGTTCAAGCTGCTGGGCGGAGAACCACTGGCGCGACCCGACCTCCCCGTCGTGGTGGCCCACCTGCGGGCGGCAGCGCCCACTGCCGACATCTCCTTGATCACGTCTGGCGCTGTAGCCCCAGGGCGCGCCGTCGCCGCGCTCGCCGCTGGTATGGACCGGATCAACGTCTCCATCCACGGCTGGACACCACAGGCTTTCGCCCTTCGCGGTGGCACAGCCCACCGCGCGCGCCAACGGGCGACGCTGCTGGACCTGCTCGATCAACGCGGGCTACGTCCCAAGCTGAACTACGTCTACACCGGCTCTGGAGACCACGAAGACCTGGCAGAGCTGCTGCGATGGCTGCGCGACCGCCGCGCCACGCTCTCGGTGTTGGACGACCTGAACGACCCACTCGCCTCGGCACAGAGCATCGTGGCGCTCCTTCGCCGCCTGCTCGGCCCCTGGGTCACACAGGAGCAGGAAGAGGACCCCCACAGCCTCCCCACGACGATCCTGCGCTTCGTTGATGGACTGCGCGTCGAGGTCAAGAGCGCCCAGCTCGGGGCGTACGCCCCCTGGGGCATGTGCTCCACCTGCCCATTCCGAAGCGACTGCCGGGAGGGAACGTTCGCGCTTCGTCTGACCGCCGACGGCCGCCTCCTGCCCTGCATGCATCGACCAGACCAGGCCATCGATCTGGCCGCGGTGGCGAAGGAGAGCGTACAAACCGCCGCCAATGCGATGGACGGCTGGATCACGGGGTTGCTCCGATGACCGCCACCATCATCCTGATCGGTCCGCACGGCGCGGGCAAGACAACCATCGCTCGCCTGCTGGCGAACGGGCTGGGGTGGCCGTACTGTCCGGAAATCGGTGACGTGCTGCGTCGTGAGGCGCTCGACCTGGACCCCCTCGCCAGCGCCGAGAAGACCCAGCCCGAGTTCGACGCAGAGGTGATGCGCCGAGAGATTGAGCGCGATCTTCTCTGGAGCGGACATGGACCTCGCATCGTCGAGAGCTGGCACCTCGCCAACCTGGCCTACGCCCGTCAGCGCAGCCCCTGCGTCGCAGACCGCTTCCAGGAAGTCCTTCGGTGCGCGGTGGAGCACGCCGGCTTGGTCCTGGTCCAGCCGGTGTCCGCGGAACCCTGTGTGCTGGCCCGTCGGCAGCGGGAGCCCGGGTCGCCAGAGCTCTGCCAACCCTTCTTCCGGGAGGTCGCCGACCAGGCCGAACGCATCGCGCTGAGCTGGGGGCTGACGGTGCTCCCGAGTGTGGACACCACACGAGGGGAGCCCGAGAGCTGCGCGCGCTGGATCGAGACGAGGGTCCGAGCCTTCCTGCCCCACCTGGAAACGACAACCTGCCCCCCATCGACTCGACGGGTGGGGCCATGAGCATGGCCTCCAAGACGAAAAAGCGACGGAGGCGGTCCCTGCTGCGCGAGCAACGTGATCGCTGTCTGGACTGCGGCTGCCTACTGCACGAAGGCAACGCCGAGATCCACCACATCTACCCGCGGAGCATGGGCGGTTCAGACGCGCTGGGCAACCTCGTGCTGCTCTGCGGGCCCTGTCACGGGAGACGGCACGGACACAGGCGGCGCGCCCGCAGCCTCCGTCACCAGGAGTCAGCATCCCCCCCGCCCCCCGTACCCTGACCATTCACACCGGCGGACCCCAGCCAAGCTGGGTGTTCGGCGGTGGCGGCAAAGGGCGAGACTCGCAGGTACCTGCCCCGCTCTGGTCCATGCGTGACGACCCGAGGCGTTGGACCATCCAGGAGCTCGACGGGCTCTCGAAGTAGCTCGACCCTACCCCTCATCGAGGATGCATCTGGCGTCCCAGCGGACGGGGTCCCGCTTTCGTCTCGCGACGAGCTCGAGCGCATCCCGAACCTCTGGCAGCGATGAAAACCGCGACGCGAAGGGAAGCAGGTGCTCGCGCCAGCGACCCTGCATCCGCAGCCCCTTGGCGACGGCAGGGCCGGCGGCGGCTCCCACCTCGATCAGCTCGAGGACCATCCTGTCGGCCTCCCGGACTCCAGCCATGTTCGATGCCATCCGCTCGTTGTTGGGCGAGTGGCCATAGCTACCCTCAAACCAGGCATCGGTGTCGTCGCTGACGGCGTTTCGAAAACGCCACTGGACGTTCCGATCGCGAATTCCATCGACCACGTCCTCGTAGAGGAGCTTGGGCCTGGGCAAGATGCGGGCTCCTCGTGATTGACAGCAGCCAGCTCGACCTTGGCTGCTGTCGCAGTCTACACGACCCCATCGCCCCCATGGAGTTGGTCCGGTGTGGTGGACCCCCTACCGCTACAGCCCGGGAGGCTCCCGTTGTCGAAGACCAATCCCCACTACGCTCGTGAGCTCGAGGATCAGCAGATCGCCTTGGTGCACTCTCGCCAGGCCCGGCGTCGACCCGTCCTCTCTCCGGCACACTCCTGTGCAGCCAAGGCAAGGGTACACCCGCCCCCATACCCCAACCGGAGTTCACCCCCAGACCCCAGCCCGTGAAATCGTCAGATCTCACCCCGCCGACGCCAGCATTCCCTCCCAGGACCTCGACCTACTCCTCCTCGCTCTCCTTCCCCCGCCCCCTCCCCACCATCTCCACCGCCCCCCGCAACTCCTCGATCCCCAACGGCGCATAAACCTTCTCGGTCACACGAATGTCCGAGTGCCGCAGCAACTTCGACGCCACATGCAGCCCCGCCGCCTTGCTGACGTGCAGCCCGAAGGTCCGCCGCACGTCGTGGATCGTCACACCCTCCAATTGCGCGGCATCCCGGATGTCCTGCCACGGCCGCTTCAAGCTCACCCGGTGCTTGCTGGGATCCCGCCCCGGGATCACCCAAGGCCCCATCCTCGGCGCCACCCTCAGCAGCTCCATCGTCACCACCGACAGCGGGATCACCTGGGGCCGATCCGCCTTGGGGCTCGGAATCCGCCACAGCCCCTGCTGCAGGTCCATGTCCTCCCACCGCGCCCGCAGGACCTCGGACTTCCGCGGCCCCAGGTCGCGCAGCAGCTGGAAGGCCAGCCGCACGAACACGTCGGGGTACGCCTCGACCGCCGCGTGGAAGCGCACGAACTCTTCGTCGCTCAGCACCCGGGCCCGGGGCGGAGCCTCCCGATACTGCTTGATCCCCAGCGCCGGGTTGGCCGGGATGAGGCCCTCCTTGCGGGCGTGGGTCAGGCACGACCGCACCGAGGCCAGCCAGCGGTTGGCGGTGGTGTTGCCGCGCTCGGCCTCCACCGCCAGCTGCTTGGTGACGTCCCGGGTGGTGATGGTGTGCAGTGGCCGGGAGCCCCAGAGGGCCTTGGCTCGCGCCAGGTAGTACATGTCGTGGCTGGGGTCCTTCTTCCGGCGCTTGACCGCCTCGAGGTACTCGTCCACCCACTCGCCGAAGTCCGGCGCCTTGGCGCGCTCGATGCGACGCTGGAGGGGATCGTCCCCCAGGACCACCCCGCCCAGGCGAACCTTGGCCATGTCCCGGGCCTTGTCCACGGTGAGCGGGCCATAGGGGCCCAGGGTCATCCGCCGGCGCCGGCCACGCGGGCCGTACTCGACGAAGAAGGATCGCCGGCCGCTAGGGTAGACGATCAGCCCGAAGCCGATGACCTGGTCGTCGTAGAGCTTGGTCGCGCCCTTGGCCGGGGCGGGGGTGGAGTCCACCACCCGCTTCGTAAGTCGTACACGACCCTTCGAAAGTCGTACATTCATGGCATTCTCCGCGCTTCTGTCAGGTGGTCCGGCTCAGGGGGCTTCAAAATCGCACCACAGTCGTACCCAAGTCGTACATCGCGGTCAAGTCGTTCCGAAGTCGTGCACAGGCGTAAACTCGGACGACAGCCAATCAACGCTTTCCACCGTGGCTTTCTCCGTATCTGGATACGGATCGTCAACGACCCGGGTCATGGGGTCAACGCGAAACCTCCTGATTCCAAATCAGGTTGCCGGGGGTTCGAGTCCCTCCACCCCTGCCATTTGAAACCCGCCTTCTTGGCGGGTTTCTTCGTGGTGGTTCCGGGCCTCTCCGAACGTCGGCATTGCCCCCTGCGGGCGTGCGATTGTCCCTCCACCCCTGCCACGGAGCCGAGGGTCTTCGTTGGGGATAGAGGAAGGGCCCCTCCTGGAGGTGCCCGTGTACTGGACCTGGTTTGACTGGATCTCCCGCATCGGTGCGGGCCTGGAGTTTCTCCTGGCCCTGCTCGTCGCATTGATCGCCCTTGGGGTCGCCATCATGCTCACCCGACAGCGCCTGTGCCGCGAGGCCGCATGGCTGCTGGCCCTGGGGTGGCTGGCCACCGTCGCCCTCACCGTCGTACAGCTCATCATCGACCAGCTGCTGATGCGGGCCCTGGGCTGGGGCGTGGGGCAGTGGTTCACCTACGGGGTAGATCTGCTCACCCTGTGCAGCTTCGGCATCATGGCCGCAGGCCTGTTCATGCTCCGACCGGCCAGGGGGGCACGCTCATGAGCGGCAGCATCCTCAACGTCGGTGTCTTTGTGCAGCTCATCATCACCCTGATCTGGGCCGGCACGCTGTTGGTGCTCGCGGGCCTGGCTGTGATGCGCCTGCGCACCAGCGCCTCAGGCCTGCTGTTCGCCGGGGCCTTCACGGTATGGGCCCTCGAGCGCCTGCTGGTGTTCGTGGCCGCCACCTTCATCCCTCAGATGCTGGACGACCCCTCCGGCTACATGTCCCTGCAGGCGCTGGTCATCCACGGCGTGGGCCTGCTGGAGATCCTCGCCATCGGCGCCGCCTTCGCCATGCTTCCCCGCAGCCTCGAGAAGCTCGCCGACAAGGAGTAGGGCGTGACCCAGCGTTGTCCCCACAGCCGCCCGGGGGTCCGGCCCACAGACCGCGACAAGAAGAACTTCTCCGACGGCGAGGGGCTCACGCCCCTGCAGGGCATGGAGCTGTCCGAGGTGGACGACTTCGACGGAATGCTGGCCCGCATGGTCCAGCAGAACAAAGACAGCGACAGCCCCCTGGACGATGTCACCCTGTCGCCCTTCAACCAGTTCGTGGATCTGCTCGAGTACACCCGCCTGGTGGAGACCCACCGCACGGGCCAGCTCTGCATCTTCACCCTGGGCGGCGGCGCGCCCCGCAACTGGGCACAGCAGGTGGCGCCCACCCTCGACCTGATGAAGCTCTATGGCCTGAACGTGCACACGCCCCGCTTCTCCCGAGGCGTGCGCATCTGCCCCGACGAAGGCGGTCGCTTCGCCGAGGTGCTGGCCGACGCCACCCTGGTGCTGCCGTTGCTGGTCAAGGGCGTGCTGCAGCGCCTCGAAAAGAAGGGCTGGCAACCGCCGGCCACCCCCTGATCCCCACGAGGTCCACCGTGCTGCTTCCTCTGCTCCTGGCCACCACCCTCACCGCTGCTGAACCCCAGGACATCCAACTGGACTACCTGCCCCCCCAGGCCTGGGCCGTGGGCACACAGCTGTTCGTGGCCGGGCACAAGGTCAACCTCCGGGCTGCCGCCAGCGCCGAGGCCCCCGTGGTCACCGAGCTCGAGCTCGGCACACCGGTGACGATCAAAGCCCTGCTGGCCGACGACGTCGAGGTCGCCGGGCGTCGGGGCCGCTGGTACGCGGTGGAGATCCAAGGCACCGGCCAGCAGGGCGCGCTGTTCGGCGGGGTGCTCACCCCCGCCCGCATCGAGGCCGATCTGGACCAGGACGGCGTCGTAGAGGTCGCGGTGCTCACCTGGGGCTGGGACTACCACAAGGTCATCCGCATCCACGAGCCAGGACTCGAAGGGCCCGCGGCGGTGGCACAGCTCGACCTCGGCCAGAGCAACGACATCGACGGCCCCATGGAGCAGATGTGGGCCGGCATCACCACCGCGGCCGACACGGGCATCCCGATGTTGAAGCTCCACACCCCAGGTCGAGAGATGTGCGGCTCGGGCTCGGCCACCCACTACGTGAGCTACCTCTCCCCGGACAAAGCCAGCAAGGGCGTGCTCCGCGAGGCTATCCGCGAACACCACTGGTCCGACGCCCCGGTCTACGACCACATCGAGCTGTCCTTCGAACCTGCGGCCATGGCGGTCACCGCCCGGCACACCAGCTACAACGGCGAGGATGACGAACAGATCACCGTCACCCGCCACGTATTGAAGGACGGCGTGTTCGAGGCAGAGGCACCCACGGGAACCCACCCGAACTAGCCCGGCACCCCGCATCCCGGGCTGTCGACGATCGTCGAAGTTTCGACGTTCCCGTCGACACCTGGACGGTCACCAACGGTCAAAGCTCGTCTTTGGGCTGGCATGGACCCTGCAACTGCAGGTGTTGTCCACAGTGGTAGGAGCCAGCCATGAGCCATCGAACCCCCATCGCCATCCACCAACCCGGCACCGACGGTAGCTTCGACCGCGCGCTGCGCAGCTTCCTGAGCCTGCCCAGCGTGGCGGGCTGGGAGACACTGCTGCGTTCGGTGCATCCGTCCCGCCGACACCAGGCCGCGAGGGAGGCAGCCATCCGGGCGCGAGCCTACGGCACCGACCCCACCCTGCTGTTCCATTGCCTGCTGCGCAGCGGCCCGACCTCGGACCTGCTGTCCCTGGTGGAGTCCGGGGCGGTGGAACCCAGCGTCGTGGCGGCCGCCGCCCAGGACGCACCGGCGCCCATCAAGGCCCTGTGGTGGGCCCTGGCCGCTCAGGCCGCCCAAGCGCGGGGAGAACCCAGCCGCGCCGAGCTGCTGCTGCACCGGGCCCTGAGCTTCGACCCCGACCACCCCGGCGTCCGGGTCGTGATGACGCGCATGGCGCGTCTGCGAACCGTGCCACGGCTGGAGTGTGCCTAGACAGCCCATCCCTGGATGGAGCGCGGAAACGCGGGCTAGTCCTTCATCCGCTCCAGCATCCAGGCCATGTTGCGGCCCAGGGTGACCATGGTCTCCACACCCTCTTCGTCGTCGACCACCTCACCGGGGCCGCCGCCGATACCCAGGTTCCAGTAGCTCGAGCCCACCACGATCATCTCGGAGATGAGGAACAGGTGGTTGATGGTGTCGAAGGCGTGGATGGACCCTCCCCGCCGCACAGCCACCACCGCGGCGCCCAGCTTTCGCCGCAGCAGGTTGCCGTTGACCCGGGTCACCAGGCCGGCGCGATCGATGAGCGCTTTGACCTCGGTGGTGACGTCGGCAAAGTAGGTGGGGCTGCCAATGATGATGCCATCGGCATCGAGCATCTTCTCGATCAAGCCGTTCAGCTCGTCGTCCCGCACCGCACACTTCGCGTCCTTGCGGGCCGCACAGCCAAAGCAGGCCTTGCAGCCCCGCAGGTGGAGCCCACCGAGCTGGACCAGCTCCGTGCGCACACCCGCAGCCTCGAGCTCCGCCAGAGCCATCCGGAGCATGGTGGCGGTGTTGCCGTCTCGGCGCGGCGAACCGTTGAACGCGACCACAAACATGGGGGCACTCCTGCAGATCGTGACCACAGAGCCCTAACCCACAGTGATCAGTGGCTGCCGCACCCGCCGTCATCGCCGCCACCGCCGCCACAGGTCTGGGCAGGGCCGAATATCCTGGCCTGGCCCGCCAGCAGCAGCCCGAGGGCCTCGGACACCAGCGCGGCACCCTCGTGGTAGTGCACTTGGATACCCACCTGCTGGAACCCCTGCAGGGGGCGCATGCCCATGCCGCCGGCCACGAGCCGGTCGACCATGTGATCCTTCAGGTACATCACCGGCGCCATGCAGCCCCCCTGGGCATGGGGCATGTTGGGCAGGATGCTGACGCTCTTCACCTCGCCATCATCGGCATCGACGATGGTGAAGCAGGCACAATGGCCAAAGTGGGCGGAGAGCGCGGCGTCGAGACCGCCAGGCTGCTCGGAGGGAATAGCGATACGCATGATGGCTCCGTGTTGGGTACATAGAGTATTCGCTATTTTTTAAGTGTCCAGGCGGGAATCCAAACCAGGAACCCGGCCATGTCCAGGGTCAGCTCGATGAGATCGAAACAGGCGGTGCCACTTCCTGCCAGCACCGGTGTCCCATGCGTGTGGCTGGCGGCGAGTGGTTCACTCGCGCGCCAACAGGAACGCGCATCGAACCCTGGAGACATCATGCTGAGCCGTATTCTCGCACTCACCCCCGCCCTCGTCCTCGCAGGCTGCTTCATGGAGATGCACCACGACGCGGGCTTCGAAGACATCGAAGAAGACATCCACACGGTGGTGATCGAGGTCGAGACCGGAGAGGTCCAGCTGGTCCCCGCCGAGGACGGCGGCGCGGTGGTGGACTGGGAGGTCCACTGGAGCCGGCGCTGCCCCGACATCGACGTCTACACCAGCGAAGGCACGCTGTACGTGCGCGGGCACTGCCCGGTCGGCGCTTGGAACTGCGGCACCGACTTCCGCATCCAGGTCCCGGAGGGGGCTGATGTCGAAGCGAAGGTCACAACCGGTGAGCTGGACCTGGCTGGGGTCGGCTCGGTCTACGCCGAGCTCACCACCGGCGAGCTGAACATCCGCGACGCCACGGGCGATCTCGACCTGGACGTCACCACCGGCGGCATCCATGCCTTCGACCTGGCGGCAGAAGAGGTCCGAGCCAGCCTGGTCACCGGCAGCATCGAGCTCGAGCTCGACGCCCCCTTCGAGCTGGTGGACGCCGAGCTGGTCACCGGGGACATCACCATCGCGGTGCCCGAGGGCTGCTACGACATGGAGCTGGACGTCCTGACCGGCGCTGTCTCCACCGACGGTGTGAGCTGCGACTGCGAGGCCGGCAGCGAGATCCGGGCCGAGGTCATCACCGGCACCATCGACATCTACGGGGAGTAGACCATGACACCCCACCACCGCGCCCTCAGCGCGCTGATCCTGCTCACTACCGTGTTCTCCGGCCAGGCCCTGGCCGACGACGAGGTGGAAATCCAGGTCGAGGTCGAAGCCGGCGACAACTACGAAGCCCGCATCGACATCCTGCTCTCGGGTGTCGAAGTCCCACAGCCCGTCATCGATGAACCCGAGCTCGACGTGGTCTTCCTGGGCGTGGACTTCCTGCCCGGCGTGGGCTCGAGCTCCAGGATCGGCGACCGCCAGGTGCGGGTGTTCTCCGCCAACGTCATCGGCGGCTACAGCGCCGGGCTGGCGGGCGTCGAAGCCGCGGGTGTCTTCAACATCAACAGCGAGTTCGCCCGGGGCGTGCAAGGCGCTGGCGTGTTCAACATCGTGGACGGTCCCATGGGCGGCGCCCAGGGCGCCGGCGTGTTCAACGTGGTGGACGGCACCATGGGCGGCGTGCAGGGCGCTGGGGTCTTCAACATCGTCGATGGCGACGTCCACGGCGTGCAGACCGCGGGCACCTTCAACATCGTCGACGGCGACGTCAACGGCGTCCAGGCATCCGGCGGCTTCAACGTGGTGGACGGCGACGTCCGCGGCGTACAGGCTGGCTTGCTCAACATCGTCTCCGGAGAGGTGCACGGTGTGCAGCTGGGTCTGGTCAACGTGGCCGACGACGTCCACGGTGTGGGCATCGGCCTGGTGAACATCTACCCGAACGGTCGCTTCCACATCGACACCTGGATGGACGAGACCGGCCAGCTCTCCCAGGGCATCAAACACGGCAGCTCGTGGCTGCACAACATCTACGCCCTGGGCATCAACCCGGTGCGGCCCATGGATGTCAGCGCCACCCTGGGCCTGGGCGTACACCGCGACCTGCCCGGACCCTTCTTCGCCGATCTGGACGGCATGATCCGGGGCAACAAGATCCGGGGTGTGCCCTGGGGCACCCTGTACCAGACCACCACGCTGCGCGGAAACCTGGGTATGAACCTGGCACCTCGCCTGGCACTGATGGTGGGTCCGTCGTGGAATGTACTCACCACCACCTGCGGACAGCCCGAGGGCCGGCGGGTGCGGGTGCTGAACGACGAAGGCAAGGTCAAGGCCTACGCCTGGCCCGGTCTCAGCGTGGGTATCCAGCTGCTCTAAGTCCGGCGGGCACGGCCGGGATAGGGACTGGCCGCGGTCCCCGTCAACGGCCGCTGGGAGCCCGACATGGCCGACGACATCATCGTGATCGGAGCTGGCGTCGCTGGGCTCTCCACCGGCTGCTACGCCCACATGAACGGCTACCAGGCCCGCATCTTCGAGCTGCACGACAAGCCCGGGGGGCTGCTCACGGCGTGGAAGCGCAAGGGCTACACCTTCGACGGCTGCGTACACTGGCTGATGGGCAGCGCCCCGGCCTCGAGCTTCCATGTGATCTGGGGAGAGCTGGGGGTCCTACAGGACACCGAGTTCGCCCACTTCGACGAGTTCGCCCACATCGTGGACACCGACGGCAAGGAGCTCATCCTCTACACCGACATGGACAAGCTGGCCGAGCACATGATCGCCCTGGCACCGGGCGACGCCAAGGCCATCCGCGGCATGACCCGCACTATCAAGCGCCTCTCGCGCTTCGACCCCCCCATCATCCTCTGCGCCCGCGAGCGCATGGGTCCAATCGAGGGGCTCAAGGCCCTGTGGGAGGTCCTGCCCCTTGCCGACGTATTCCTGGGCACCAAGGGCCAGGACTGGGCCAGCTATGTCGAGCGCTTCGAGGACCCCTTCCTCCGCGACGTGCTCACCAAGGTCTACCCGCCGGGCTTCCCCACCGTCACCGTGCTGGTGGTCATGGCCACCCAGTACGCCCGGGCCGGCGGCTACCCCCTCGGGGGTTCCCTGCCCATCGCCCGCGCCATGGAAAAACGTTTCCTCGATCTGGGGGGCCAGGTCCAGTACAACGCCCGGGTCACCGAGATCATCGTCGAAAACGACCGTGCGGTCGGTGTGCGCCTCGAGGACGGCACCGAACACCGCGCCGAGACCATCGTCTCGGCGGCCGACGGCCACAGCACCATCTTCGACATGCTGGGCGGGCGCTACATCGACGACACCATCCAACGCTACTACGACGAGCTCCCCCCCTTCGAGCCCATGCTCATGGTCTCCATGGGGCTCGAGATGGATCTCTCCGACCACCCCCACGGCGTGGCCTACTTCCTGGACGAGCCCATCACCATCGCAGGGCAGGAGCTCAACCGCCTGGGCTTCCGCCACTACGCCGAGGACCCCCACATGGCTCCCCCCGGCCACACGGCGGCCACAGCGGTCTTCGACGTGGACTGGGAACGCTGGGAGGCCCTGGGCAAGGACCGCGCCGCCTATGACGCCGAGAAGGAACGCGTCGCCGAGCAGGTCATCGCGGCCTTGGACGCCCGCATCCCCGGCCTGGCCGACGCGGTGCGGGTGGTGGACGTGGCCACGCCCTTGACCACCGTGCGCTACACCGCCAACTGGAAGGGCTCGGTGGAAGGCTGGATGTTCAGCCACGAGGTCATGGCCATGATGATGAAGGGCGGCATGAAGAAGACCCTGCCCGGCCTCGACCGCTTCCACATGGTGGGCCATTGGGTCGAGCCCGGCGGCGGCCTGCCTCCCTCCGCCAAGTGCGGCCGCGACCTCATCCAGAACCTCTGCCACCGCGACCGCAAGAAGTTCGTGACCACGACGCCGGAGTAGGGCGCTGGGATCTGGCCCTACAGGGTCGATCGCCCTATCCTTCGTGGTGGAGGTCCCACCATGCTGCGATCGACGACCCTCGCCCGCTGGCTGCCCCTGGCCCTGCTCTCAGCCTGCGACGCCTGTGACAAGGACGACACCGGTGACACCGCGCCTCCCGGCTTTGCCGCGGTGTGGGTGCTGGATCAGCGAGGACGGGCCCACGTTGGGCCTCTGGCCCAGGCGGTGCCCGGCGACATCGTGATGGAGAACGAGCGGGTGCGGGTCACCCTGCAGCAGCCCGGTCACTTCATCCAGCTCAACCCCTACGGGGGCAACGTCATCGACGCGGGCGTGCTCGACGAAGCCGGCCAGGCCTGGGACCGCTTCGGCGAAGCCGGGCTGTTCCTCAACGCCGCCTACACCAGCGACGCAAACAGCTACACTATCGTCAGTGACGGCAGCGACGGCGCCGCGGTGGTGCGCTTCGAGGGCGTGGCCGTGCGCTCCGGCTACATCGACGCCGCGGTGGGCCTCGAGCTGATGATGGGCATGGAGCTGCCCATCGACTCCATGGACGTGCCCGCCTGGGACATCGCCACCACCTACACCCTGCGGGCCGACGAATCCTTCGTGCGCATCCACACCGAGGTCACCAACACCGGCAGCGACGACACCCCGCTGCAGCCGGCCTGGCTGGTGCACGGCGGCCTGGCCGAGAACCTCTACCGGGGGCTGGGGGGCTTCACCACGCTGCCCACCACCACCACCGGCGCCCTGCTGCCGGTGTCCGACGAGACGGCCTACGGCTTCGCGCCCCTGCCCTTCCAGCCCGGCACCCATGGCTCGGCAGGCATGGCCGGCGGCTCGGTGATCCTCCACGACGCCAGCCTGTTCGAGGTGCTGGACTGGCCCGACGCGGCCGCAGCGAACCTGGCCCCCGGCGAGAGCTATAGCTTCGACAACGCGCTGGCCATCGGCGCCGATCTCAACGCGGTGATGGAGCCCCTGTGGGCCGAGGCCGTCGAGCCCCCCGCCATGGCCACCGTCAGCGGCATGGTCAGTGAGCAGGGCAGCGGGCTGCCCCTCCAAGGCGTTGAGGTGCTCGCCTACGCCGACGACACCAGCGAGATCCTGGCCGCGACCCGCAGCGACGCCGACGGCGCCTGGGTCCTGCGCCTGCCCGAAGGCCCGGTGGAGCTCGCATGGGTCCAGCAAGGCCGCCCCTACGCCGACGACGCCGCCACGCCGCCACGCCAAGCGGTCAGCGCCTTCGCCGAGGCCACCATCGACCTCGAGCTACCCCCAACGGCCAGCCTGACCCTCAACGTCACCGATGGCGACGGCGACGCGCTCCCCGCCAGGGTCGCCATCGTGGGCTTCGACCCCAGCCCGCCTCACAAGGGCTTCGACTGGCAGGATCTCGACCCCATGCCCCCCGGAGTCACCCGCCTGCTGGACCTGCCCCCCGACGGCCTGACCATCCAACTCGAGCCCGGCGACTACGACGTCGTGTTCACCCGCGGCATGGAGTACGACGCGGTGATCGAGCCCATCGAGCTGGCGGCCGACGACGACACCGTGGTCAGCGCCGAGCTGCACCGGGTGCTGGACAGCGATGGGTGGATCAGCGGCGACTTCCACAACCACGCCGCCCCGGGTCCCGACCTGGTGCTCACCGACGACGAGCGCCTGTACAACACCGCCGCCGAAGGCCTCGAGGTGCGGGCCGAGACCAACCACGCCACCGTCACGGATCTGACCGAGCGCACCGCCGAGCTGGGCCTCGACCCCTGGACCACCAGCATCCCCAGCCAGGAGATCACCACCTTCGACTACGGCCACTTCTCCACCTTCCCCATGGAGTACAAGCCCGATCTGCCCAACGGCGGGGCCTACGACTGGGAGGGCAAGTCGCCCATGGAGATCATCGCCTGGGCCCAGGAACAAGAGCGCGAGCAGGTCATCCACATCTACCACCCCCGCGCCATCCCCACGTCCTTCGACGCCCAGAACTTCTTCAACGTCATCGACCTGCTCTTCGACGAGTCCGGCCCCTATGTGGGCCCCGACGCCTACAACCCCATGGCCGCCGGCGTCCCCGACGGCGCCACCATGTTCGGCCCCGGCTTCACCGCCATCGAGGTGATGACCTGGATGAACGTGCAAGGACTGGCCGACTGGTTCAACCTGCTGTCGGCGGGCTTCGACGTCACCGGCACCGCCAACTCCGACAGCCACACCACCAAGGTGGAGAGCTCGGGCTGGCCCCGCAACTTCGTCTACGTGGGCTACGACGATCCCGCCCTGTTGGACGAGGACGGCTACGTCGAGGCCATCAACGACGGCCGCCTCAGCGGCAGCTTCGGCCCCCTGGTCACCATGACAGCCACGACGGCCGACGGCGCCAGCACCGCCATGCAGGGCGACCTGCTGGAAGTGGACGGCCAGGAGATCGCCCTGCGGGTTCGCGTGCAGGCCGCACCCTGGGTGCCCGTGGACACCCTGGACCTGTACGCCGACGGCGAGCTGATCCTCAGCGAGGCCCTCGAGCTCGACGAGGTCTCGGGCGCCGAAGGCGGCGTGCGGCTCGAGCAGACGTTCGAGGCAAAGCTCACCATCGAGTCCGACACCTACGTGGCCGCAGTGGTGTACGGCACGGGCGGCATGTTCCCCTACGTGACCTACCACAACACCGACGAAGACGATCTCACCATGGAGCTGCTGCGGGCGGGCGAGGTCACATCCCCCGCCACCCCCTTCGGCTTCGCCAACCCCATCTTCTTCGATGCCGACGGGGACGGCGCCATCACTCCCAGTCACCACGTGCGGCTCCAGGACGTGGACGAGTACCGCTGGGAAGACCGGCTCAGCCCCTACTAGACCGGAGCCCGCAGCCATGAGCCACCACACCGACGGTCACGTGCTCCGCTGGGCCTGGTCCTGGGCCTACGACGCCGTAGCCGACAAGGCCGGCGCCAGCGATTGAGCCGCGACCGGCCCACGCCCCTGGAGCACCTGGGGCTGCTCCTGGCCCACCGGCCCACCGTCTCCCAACGGGAGCTGGCGCCTGGCGTCTTCGAGCTGCGCCTAGATACCCGCATCACCCGCTGGATGGGTTTCCCGGTCAGCGCCTATCTGGTGGATGAGCTGTTGCTGGACACCGGCTTCGCGCACGGCAATGCCGCTCTGATCGAGGCCCTGGAGGGGGTGACCCTGCGGGGCATCGCCCTGACCCACCATCATGAGGACCACGCGGGGAACGCCGCCGCCATCGCGGCCCGCCACGGCTGTCCGGTCTATCTGAGGGAGCCCACGCTGAGGGGTACCGAGGGATTGGATCGCCTGCCTCCCTACCGTCAGGTCTTCTACGGCGAGCCACCCGCCTACGACCCACAGCCGATGCCGACCGAACTGCACACCGGCGCGCGCACCCTGCACTGTGTGGCCACCCGGGGGCACTCCGGTACCCATACGGTGTTTTTCGAGCCCCAAGCGCACCTGCTGTTCAGCGGCGATCTCTACGTGTCCCGTGGCGCCTCGGCGGTGATGCGCCACGAGGACCCATTCGCTCTGGCCCGCTCACTGAGGTGCGCCGCACGGCTCGGCCCTCGGCGTATGCTCACGGGGCACGGCGGTGATCTCGAGGGACCGACGGCCCTGCTCGACACCAAGGCCCAGCGCATCGAGGACGCCATCGAGCGCGTGCTGGAGTTGCACGTTCCAGGGGCGAGCACACGGGCCATCCGAGACACGGTGTTCCCCGGCGCCCGCAGGTCGGACCCCGGGATGGCCCTGCTCACCCAGGGGGAGTTCTCCCGGGGCAACTTCGTACGGGCGGTGATCCGTCAGCAGAGCGCGACCGCCAGGGGATAGGCCACGCCCATCGCTGCAACCCACTGCGCGCTTGACGGACCCACGGTCGAACCCGCAGACTCGCGAAACAGGAGTGTTCCTGATTGCACACCACCTTCCGGCTACACCCGCTGGACAGCCGCACAGAGCGGGGTGACGCAGCTGGGGCCGGCGGGGCAAGGCTGATGTCTCTTCTCCAATGCAACACCCGGCCCGACCCGGTTCGCTGGCTCCGCGAGCTCTTCATCTCGGTGCTGGTCCTCTCCAGCGGCGCCTGTGGACGCTCCGAATCGCCGCCGGAGGACATGGTGCGCGTGGAAGGGGGAAGCGTCTCCGGACTCGATGGCAGCGCCGCGGGTGTGGAGCCGTTCTATCTGGACCGGTTGCCGGTGAGCGTCGCGAGCTACCGCCGGGCTGCCCTGGCCGGGGACTTGCCCCTCCCTGACCTGGTGGAGCAGCTTCCAGACGATGTGCCCATGGTCGCCCTTACCCAGGATCAAGCCGCCTCCTACTGCGCCCTCCGCGGCGCTCGCCTTCCCACGGATGCCGAGTGGACAATGGCAGCTGCAGGCGCCAGCGGGCGCAGCTACCCCTGGGGCGAGGGCTGGGATTCACAGCGCCTACGCATGGACACCCTCGAACTCACCGTCATCGGGGAGCACCCCGAGGGCGCGAGCCCGGAGGGGGTCGAAGACATCGTGGGGAACGCGTTCCAGCACAGCTCCACAACCCTGCGCTTCCCTCCAGACGCTGTGGTCCCCCGCGAGCTCCTGGGGTCCACGTTCACGGTGCTGCGAGGAGGTTGTTGCTCTCTCTTCCCAGGCTGGAACCGCAGCTCGCTCCGCATTCCCATGGCCACCCCCCAGAGCTCGAGCTGGGTGGGCTTTCGCTGCGCCCACACCAGCACCCCAGGTGTCGACCCCAACCGCGCGGCGGATCGCTACGGCCACCCCGCGACGGAGCTCTTCTCCTTCGGTGAAGCCGAGCGGCAGCTCATCGGCGACCTCATCGGCCCCGGGCGCGTGGAGCGATACCCACCCGAGCTCGAGGCCGCCCTCGCAGAGGTGCCCATAGGGGCCGTGGTCGCGGATGTGGGCTCGGGTATCGGCTACGCCACGATGCGGATGGTGGAGCAGGTAGGCACAGAGGGGCTGGTCTACGCCGTAGACATCGACCCTGGGGTGCTCGAGGTGGTGGCGGCGCGAGCCCAGGCGCGAGGGCTGGACAACGTGCGCACAGTCCACTCCCAGCCGGGTGACATCGGCCTCGAGGCAGGCCATATCGACGAACTGCTCCTGCTGAATGTGGTCGGCTTCGTCCCACCCACCAGAGCCCTGCGCTTCGTGCTGTCCTGCGTCCGAGCCCTCGCACCGGGTGGGCGACTGGTCGTCTGGACCCCTGGCACTGGTGGTGACTCGGCCGTGGAGCGCGCCCTCCAGCTCAGTGGCCTGCAGCTCGAACGAGAGCATGTCATCGTTGAGTCGGTGGTGGGCAAGAACCGTGAGAAACCCAAGGCGGTGGGCCCAGAGATCGGTGTCCTGCGTATCTTCCGGGCCGCAGAGGCCGCCCCCGTCCCAGCGCCGGGGGAGCGATGAGCGGCTCGCCACCCCGCGGCCCGAGCAGGCGCACGTAAAGCACGCCCCTAGGCAACACTTCCCCGTTGCAGACCGTACCCCCCACCATGCGAACCCGTCGTGCGAGGTGGATCGTGGCTCTGACCCTGATGCTGGGATCGGCCCTGGCTTGCCTGTCGTTCCCTGTCCTCATCTCGGGCGCCCGCGACAGGGCCGCCCGGGTGCAGCGCGTAGAGCTGGAGGGCCCCATCGCCGCGCCTACCGCGCTCCCCGCGGGCACCTTCCGCATCGTGTCCCTGAACCTGGCCCACGGTCGCGCCGACGGTCGTTTTCAGGCCCTGCGCAGGCGCGAAACCCTCGAGGCCAACCTCGCCGCCGCAGGCGCCCTGGTGCGCAGCTGGCGGCCCCACGCCGTGGCCCTGCAGGAAGCCGATGGGCCCAGCATCTGGAGTGGCCGCTTCGACCACGTGGCCACTGTGGCCCGGGCGGCAGGGATGCCCTGGGCCGCCCACTCCACCCACGTGGCCGGCGCAGGGCTGCACTACGGCACCGGCGCCCTGAGCTGGACCCAGCCCACCGCCACCCGCCAGCGCACCTTTGCCCCCTCGCCCCCCACCATGAGCAAGGGGGCCACCCTGATGCGCTTCGCAACCCCCGAGGGTGTCGAGGTGACCCTGGTGTCGGTACACCTGGACTTCGCCAGGGCCAAGGTGCGCAAGCGCCAGGCCGAAGTGCTGGCCAGCTGGCTCGCCACCGTCGAGGGCCCGCTGGTGCTGGCGGGCGACTTCAACTGCCAGTGGAGTGACCGAGAGTCCACCCTTCGCGAGCTGGCCGACACCCTGGGCCTGCGGGCCTGGGAGCCCGCATCCACCGCCCTGGCCACCTACCCGGGCTGGGACAAACGCCTGGACTGGGTGCTCATCTCCCCCGAGCTGGAGTTTGTGGACTACCGGGTGCTACCCGAGGTGGTATCCGATCACCGCGCCGTGGTGGCCGACCTGAGGCTCACACGGCGATAGGCTGGAGCGACCCCACGGGAGCCGCCCATGCGCTCGAGCCTCTCCACGCTGCTGTTCCTCGCCCTGCCCGCCCACGCGACCCCCACGCCCACCGCCGTCGCGTTGCACGCCCGCAGCGTCCCCACCCAGGGCTCCACAGCCCTCGGGTCCACGATTCCGTGGCAGGGACGGGCCCACCTGATGGCCCGCCTCGAGCAGCCCTTCGGGTCAAAGCTGGTGGATGCCTGGGCGGTGAGCGCCCTCGGCAACGATGGCTTCGTCGTCAGCCTGGGTCTGCCCGCCCTGGACGCCGCCCAGCAGGGCACAGCTCCCCGGGGCGTGGCCTGGCTCGGAGCCTTCGAGCCCCATGATCGTGTGCACGCCGACCTGTGGCCTGCACTCCAGGGCACGGCCGCGGTGGGTGAGATCCAGGTCCACGCCTTCGGAGATGTAGACCTCGACGCCTTCGCAACCGCCCTGGGTCTGTTCGCTCCCGACGCCCACTGCGACAGCGCGGGGCTGTGCCGCCTCGACGCCGAAGCCGAGCTGCTGGCTCACCTCGCAGGCTGGGATCCGGTGGCCTGGATTCAGCCCTGGGGCGGCGCGCCGATCGCTACCCTCAGCGGCGTGGCCCAGGCCCTGGACGTGGACATCGTTCGCCCACCCAGCGGTGACCCGCCCAGCTACCCCCTCAGCGGAGCGGGGGTGGTAGCGGCCCTTGTGGACCCGGACTGCGTGGACGAGACCCACCCCGACCTGGCGGGCCGTGTGCTGCGGTCGACGGACGGCACCAACGCCTGCTCCCACGCCACCCAGTGCGGTGGTGTGCTGGGGGGCAACGGCACGGCCACCCAAGACGTGTACGCCGACTGGGACCCCTACCGCTGGGCCGGCATGGCCCCCGAAGTAGAGATCGCCTTCTACAAGACCAGCGCCAGCTCGGCGTTCACCATCGGCGATCAGGTGGCCGACGCGGTGGACAGCTACGGCGCACAGCTGGGCTCCTTCTCCTTCCGCCAGGGCACCGGGGGCGACTACAACAGCGACGCCGTGTCCCTGGACCGCTTGGTCTACGATGGAGCGGGCGAGCTGGGGCAGAGCATCCCCTTCTTCTGGGCCACCGCCAACGAAGCCGCCGTGGAGGGCTACCACAGCCTGGCCGACTATGCCTCGGCCAAGAACATGGTGGCCGTAGGCGCCACCAACGCCAACGACGACAGCCTGGCGGACTTCTCGAGCATGGGCCCCACCGCCGACGGTCGGCTCAAGCCCGATGTCATGGCCCCCGGCTGCTACGACACCCTGGACGTTGCGGTGGAGGTGGACCGGGTCCGCGTGCTGGGGGCAGGCGTAGCCGCCTTCGACTGGAGCTTCGACAGCGACGGTGACGCCGAGGGCTGGGCCCCCATGCACGATCTGACGAGCTTCGAGGTCACGGATGGCCTTCTGCACACCACGGTCACCGGCCGCGACCCCTACATGCACGGGCCAGAGGTCAGCGCCGAGTCATCGGATCTCGACACCGTGGCGCTGACCTTCCACGCCGGCACCGTCACCGCCGGCCAGATCTTCTGGCAGAACAGCGGCGGCGGCTGGGCCGAAGAGCGCCACCTGGACTTCAGCATGCCAGGTACCGGGGAGCCGCGCACCGTGGAGCTGGATGTCTCGGATCACGCGTACTGGACCGGCACCTTCACCCAGTTGCGCCTCGATCCCGCGGTGTTGGGGGTGACGGTACCCGACGAGGGCCCGACCTACGTTGGCAGTTGTGGTACCAGCCTGGCGGCGCCGGCGGTCGCGGGTGTCGCGGCCCTGATGATCGACGCCTGGCAGCGGTCCAAGCCCGACGACCCCTTGCCGCCCCCCGCGGTCTACAAGGCAGCGCTCACCGCCACTGCCACCGACATGGTGGGCGAAGGCTCGGGCACCAACCCGGACCTGGACGCCCCCACACCGAGCTGGGAGGGGCCCGACTACGCCACCGGCTGGGGGCTGGTGTGGGCCCCAGGCGCCGTCGCCGCGTTCGACGAGCATCACCCCGAAGCGCCCCGCTTCCGCATGGGGGAAGTGGAGACCGATGCCACCGCCTGGAGCATCGAAGTCGAGCTCCCCAGCGAGGGCGACGAGCTCCGTGTGATGCTGGCCTGGGACGACCCACCGGGCGAGGCCATGGCCACCTCCGCCCTGCAGAACGACCTGGATCTCATCGTGATCGACCCTGACGGCATCGCACGCCGGCCCTGGGTGCTGGACCCCGACGACCCCAGCGCCGCGGCCGGCACGGGGGTCAACAGCCTGGACAACCTCGAGGGCGTGTCGGTCTTCGGTGCCCAAGCCGGCACCTACACCCTGGAGGTCACGGCCAGTCGACTGGTGGGCGACAACCAGGACTTCGCCGTCGTGGCGGCCCTGGACGGCGAGCCCATCACGCTGCCCCCCGCGCCGGTCCAGGACACCGGCCTGGACAGTCCTCCCCCGAACGACAGCGGCAGCGATGCGCAGGGTGACTGCGGCTGTGCCAGTGGCGCCACCGGCGGCGGCTGGCTGGCGCTGTGGGGGTTGTGGGCATGGGTGGGTCGACGTCGCACGACCGAAGCCCTGGCCACCTCGCCTCCACTCGGCTAGGCCATCTACATGGTTTGGAACAAGATCAAAGACGTCTTCACCTCGCCCGGCGAGCGCACCACCCTCACGGGCGTGCGGCCTGGCAAGGCCACCTTCACCGGAACCCTGAAGGAGGGCGAGGAACAGCTCACCTCACCCATCCATGGCTACAACTGCCTGGCCTTCTTCTACCGGGCCACCTGGGTGGCCAAGACCCGCGACAGCGAGACCACCCGGGTCCATCGCCAGGCCGAATGCTACGCGCCGGGGTTCTGGATCGAGCTGACCGACGAGCCGCTGTGGGTGGTGCCCAAGCCCACCGAGCCCTTCACCCGGGACGAGCACCTGTCCATCACGGGCGCCGGCATCAACGGGCTGGAACCCGGCGAACAGCTGGTGCGCACGGGCGACAAGGTGCGCCTGCACGGCAAGCTGCACCGCGACAGCGAGCAGCCTTGGCTCGAGCTGTCCCAGATGGACATCCTCGACGCCCGCCCCATCGAGTCCAGCACCGGCAACCGCCAAGCCCGCCGCAAAGAAGCGAGGGATCAGCGGCGCCAGAAAAAGAGCAAGAAAGCCAAGAAGGCCTAGCGCCTACAGGTAGCCTTCGAGCCCCGAGCAGCTGAACGGGAACAGGTCGATGTTCTGGACGACCATGTCCGGGCCGATCACCGGGTAGGTGGGGAAGCCACCGTTCAACGCACCCGTCAGGGAGTCGGTGGGGTCGGCCACCATGGCGTAGGTGATGCCGTAGGTGTTGACCCAGTTGGTGATGTTGCTGGGCTGTGCTCCATCGAGCATCACACCCAGGATGACGGCGCCTTCTTCTCCCTGCTGTTCCCAGCACGACTGCAACGCGACCGCGTCACTTTGACAGGTGGGTCACCAATCTGCGAAGAGATCGAGCAGGATGGTGCGGCCGTAGAACTGGTAGAGCTCGACTTCGTCACCGTTCTGGTCCACCAGCGTGAAGTTGTGGGCGGTGTCGCCCACGCGCCAACCCGTGCCGGTCAGCCCAGCGGGGACGTCGCTGGCGCTGGCGTGCCACCAGGTGTTGTCCGGTCCGTAGGGGGTGGTGTCCGTGTCGGCGTCGGTGTCCGCATCGGTGTCGGTGTCGGTGTCGGTGTCGGTATCGGTGTCGCCTTCAGGCATCTCGGTGTCATCCTTGTCGCCGCAGGCGATGAGGCTTGCGGACAGGGCAAGGGACAGGGCGAGAATCGGTACCAGTCGCATGGGTGCTCCGGGGAAGAGGGTCATGAAAGCTTACTCCCTCACCCGGCTCACCGCCGCTTTCGTGGCTCTCTCGCTGGAGGCCGTGGCTACGGCAGCTTCGACAGCACCCAGTCCGAGACCAGTGTGCGGTACTGCAGGCTCGCGGCGGCCATGTCGGGGCCGGTGGTCTTGCCGGTCTCCACCAGGAAGTCGTCCACCGCGGCTTCGTCGTACTCGTAGGGGTTCACGCAGCAGTGAGAGGGGTTGTCCTCGTCCCAGTACTCGGAGATGTGCTTCTCGGCTGCGAAGGGCCAGTGCACCACGTTGCGGTGACCAGCCTCGGCCATCCACCCATCCACGGGGTCGTCGCTCTCCCCGTAGAAGCTGGTGTAGTCGTCGTGGCTCTCGAGCACCTGATGGTAGCGCTCCACCTGCTCCCGGTAGACGCGAGTGTCGAGTGAACCCCAGATGCTCAACACCGGCGCCTGGAGATCACCCTCGAGAAAGGTGGGGCCGTCGAAGGGGGTGGCGTCCAGGAAGAAGCCGGCCGGGAACTCCGTGGCGGTGCCCATGTACAGCACGCTCTCGATACTATCGAGCCCCGACTCCATGACGAGCCCGGCGATGCTGCCCGACCACTCGCTCTGTCCCGCGATCCACGAGCTGGGGATGGCGCCGGTGGAGTAGCCGTAGGGGAAGATGCGATCAGGGTCCACACCAGGCAGGCCTTCGACGTAGCGCATGGCTGTCTCGGCATCTTCGAGCACGGCGGTACGGGTGGGTTCATCGCCGCTGGAGATGCCGAAGCCCCGGTAGGTGTAGATGAACACGTTGGCGCCCATGGTCCACAGGGACACCGCCCGGTACCAATAGCGGAACAGCTCGCCGGAGTTGCCGTGCTGGTAGACGAATGTGATGTCGCTGTCGATGAGCGGGCACTCGCTCACCGGGCAGTCCTCCGGTGCGGGCATCCACACGCCGTGGATGAAGTCACCGGTGCTGGGAGGAAGGTTGTCGGCCAGCAGGAACGCAGTGTCGATCTCGACGTAGAGGCGCCGCTCGATGGCGTCTTCGTCCAGCCAAACCGGCGGGTTGACTCCCTGGTACAGCGGCAGGCCGTGGTAGTCCTCGATGCTGCCTGCGCCTTCGTTTTCCCAGAACAGAGCATCGAGAGTGTTGTCGGTGCAGCCGGAGATCAGCAGCAGGGAAGCCAGGATGACGGAGCGGTTCACTGGTCACCTCCAGCGATGGCGGGCCTGGTATCGAAGTCCCAAGAAAACCCGATCATGGGCATCAACACGGCTTTTTCCTTCTTCTTGTCGGCGTTCTGGCTCAGGTAAACCCAGTCGAGCCCGCTGCCGTAGAGATTGTGGCCCGCTTCCATGAAGGCCGCCTCGAGGGTCAGGCCGAAGTGCTCGCCCGCCATGAACTCGAGGCCGGCGTGGGGGACCAGGGTGAGCCCGCTCTTGCGCTCGAAGGGCCGGTAGAAGTTCCCCGCCCCGGTGAGCCCCAGGTAGGGCGCCACGAAACGGTAGCGGTAGGCTCCTGTGACCCCGATGGCCGGGAAGATCAACGTCCCGGTCTCGAAGTCCGACATCCACACCACGGTGCCGTCCAGCACCACCGACCAGCCCTGGTCAGCGGCTTGTTCACCCAGGCCCGGCTGGATGGGGGCGTAGTGCACGGCGGTCTCCAGGTGCAGCGGGATGCTTGGCACCGCCGGGGCGGTGAGGTTGTAGTGCAGGGACACGTCGAGGTCGTCCCGGATGCCATAGCGGCCGCCCAGGAACACCACCGGCATGGGGATGGGCGGCCCCAGGGCCGTGGTCATGGGCCCTCCCAGTGACAGATCCACCGCGCCGTGGGCCTTGCCCACCGTGCGGGTGCGATGGGTGGCGGTGCACGCGCACAGCGCCATCGAGGACAAGAACAAGCAGGGGGTCAGGGAACGCAAGTCCACCTCCGTTTCGGAGGCCAGCATACACCAGGTCGCATCTCCGGACGAAGCCGCGAGGGGAGTGCCTAGAACCAGGCGGTGAACCACTCCCAGGCGTAGGAACGCCCCCGGACCTCCCGGTACCAGACGTCGAAGTCGTTCCCCACGATGACCCGACCCGCGGTGACACTCTCGGACCACTCGCTGTCGGGGCTGTGGTAGGGCCAGGAGCCACGAAGCTCGGCCTCGATGATCGCCAGGGGTAGGGGCCCGTAGCTCCCCGTGATCAGCAGATCGAAGATCTGTTCCTTCATCAAGTAGTCATGGTAGTGGTCGTCTGCGAACCACTCCTGGACCAGAAACGCCACCGCCGCCTGGTCGGGCATGGCCGCGATGCGATCCAGGCAGGTGCCCGCCGAGGGGAAGGCGCCGCCGGCCGAGGCCAGCATGGTGGTGACCACGTCGTAGCCGGTCTGGTCGTACTCCCCCTCGGGCACACCCGGGTGAGCCTCCATCACCCGCGCCATGTCTTGGAGCACAAGCGCTACGCTCTGGCGGCTGACCACCTGGGGTTCGGCCAGCTCCCGCTGCACCCGGCGGTAGATACGCAGGGGGCTGTTCTCGTTGCCAGACGCCATCTGCAGGTCGGCGATGAACATCAGCTCGTCCAGCACCGCGCGGCTCTCGGGGTCCAGCTGAGCCAGCACGTCCCGGGCACGTCCCCGGGTCATGGCGCGCTCGTTCATGGCACGTCCCCGGTGGCTACTGGACCAGGCCTCGTCGTCGGCCATGGCGGTCAGGGACGAGCCGCAACCCACCATCACAACGAACAGACCGGAGAGCAACAGGTGGAGCCGGGGCATAGAACCTCCAGGGTGGGCGCTGGATGAACACCGCAGGGTCGGACGATCTTACACGGTGCTGCGCTCGGGCGCGGTGAGAGGCGGTAGCTGTGACATGATGGTTACGCTGATGAAGGCCCCGCGTGGAGGTGGCAACGTCGTGTCGAGACCGTCCCACCCAAAGGCGCTCGGAGGGGTGATCGCACTGGGCTTGATGGCCTGCGGCCCCGGCGCTGGGATCGAGGTCGAGATCAGCGACGTGATCCCCACCGTCGCCACGGTGCGCTGGACCACCCCCGCCGCCACCCAGGCTTGGGTGGAGTTCGGGCCCAGCCGCGACTATGGCCAAGCCACACCGCCCACGCAGCTCGGCACCGAGCACGAGGTGGTGCTGCTGGGTCTGTGGGAAGACGAGACCTTCCACTTCCGCACCGTCACCACCGATGGTGAGCTGGGGCGCGACGGCCGCCTGAAGACCGGCACGCTGCCCGACCACACCCCCAGGCTGTGGGCCCGGGGCGATCTGGACAGCTGGTCGGGCTTCCAGATCGTGCCCTTCACCACCGAGCTCGAGGCCCTGGCCATCGTGGACCCCCAGGGCCGCCCCGTGTGGTTCTTCGACCCCGGCACAGGGCTGTCGGTGACCCGGGGCGTGCTCGCCATGGACGGCGACGGGGTGCTGCTGTCCCAGCTCGCCACCGCCGACCGCTACGACCGCCCCTACACCTCCATCCTGAAGGTCTCCTGGGACGGCACCGAGGTGGATGAGATCTCCCTGCCCATGCTGGACCACGACTTCGTGCAGCTCCCGGACGGCACCCTGGCTGGGCTGTGCCTGGTGGAGCAGGACGGCTACAGCGCCATCGGCGACGCTATCGTCACCGTGGATCACGACGGCGACCTCGAGGAAGTCTGGAACGGCTGGCAGGCCTTCGACCCCAGCGAAGTTGGAGTGGACTACCTCGAGGAAGAGCACTGGACCCACGCCAACGCCATGGACTACGACCCGGTGGACGACACCTGGCTAGTGGGGTTCCGGCACCTGTCGAGCATCGTCCGCATCGACCGGACCAGCGGGGAGATCCTGTGGGGCCTCAGCGGAGAGGTCAACGACTTCACCTTCACCGACGGCAGCGAGCCCACCGAACGTCAGCACCAGTTCCAGCGGGTGGACGGCGGCATCCTGGTCTTCGATAACGGCTGGCCCGACCGGGGCTACTCCCGGGTGGTGGAGTACGCCCTGGACCTCGACCTCATGACCGCCGACCAGGTCTGGGAGCTTCGGCACGAAGACGAGATCCACTGCGGCATCAAGGGCGACGTCAGCCGCTTCGACGATGGCTCCACCCAGGTGGTCTGGTCCACCGCGGGGGAGATCCAGGACATCGATCCCGACGGCGAGCGGCGCTGGCAGCTGAACACCGACTGGGGCACGGCCATCGCCTACAGCCAGCGTGTGGACGACCTGTACAAGCGCTGACGCCCGCTAGAAGTACACCCGCGCCACCACCGACAGCGCCAGCAGGAACAGCCCCAACAGCATGGGGAAGCTGAGCAGCGCTGGACGTGAGCTGGGGGACATGGTGACTTCTCTGTGCTCTCTTGGACACCGGCGAGGGGAAACGGTGTCACGGCGGCGCAGCGGGGGTTCACTCCAATGGTGTCTCCAGCCGCCGATTCCGATCCCATCGCGGCTATGATGGGCCCATGCGATCCCTGATGTTTCCACTGTTCGCGCTGCTCACCGGCTGCACCACGGAGCCCGGCGACAGCGCCCCGCCCGCCTGCGCCGACCCCAGCGCCTTGGAGCGCAGCGAGGGCTACTTCCACCTCTACTTCCCCGGCGAGGACCGCATCGGGGACGAGGTGGTTCCCTCGGACCGCTGGCTGGAGTGGGAAGGCGACCGGCTGCAGGTGGACTGGCCCCACGCCACCCTGGACGACGGGGTGGGCCAGACCGATGGATTCTCCACCTTCGCCCCCATCCTGCTGCCCTTCTCGGCCCCGGTGGACGAAGCCACCCTGACCGAAGACCGCTTCGAGCTGTTCCGCTACGACAGCGGTAGCGTCGAGAGCCTGCCCTTCGTGCTGCGCTACCACACCGAGGACGCTCTGGCGTATCTGGTGCCCGCGGGCTCGTTGCCCGAAGGCGCCGGCATCGCCGTGGCTGTGCGGGCAGGCATCACCAGCACCGACGGCGCCGCTTTGGAGCGGCCCGCTGCCATGGACTGCCTGCTCGAGGGCTGGGACGACCCGGACCACGCCATCCTGGCCGAGGGGCTGCAGGGGGCCGTCACCGCCCTCGACGCCAGCGGCGAGGACGTGGGCGCCATCGTGTGGCTCAACAGCTTCCAGACCGCCACCCCCAACGCCCGGGTCAAGGCCCTGGGCGCCGCCCACGACGCGGCCCTCGAGGCGGGCGAGCTGTACGCCACCTTCCCCCATGTGCTGGTGGCCACCGACGAGTCCGGCGTGCTGACCGCCGAGGTCAAAGCCCTGCTGCCCACTGACGTGCAGCCCTCTGGGGCCTACCCCTACATCCAGACCTTCGTACAGGGGCAGCTCGAGGTCCCCGACGCCAGCTGGGCCCTGGATCTCGACGGCACCACCGAGCCAGGCGAAGGCGAAAGCCTGGCCTTCACCCTGCTGGTCCCCCCCCTCGACGATGGCGGCGAACACCCGCTGCTGGTGTTCCTACACGGCATCTCCTGCTGCCGCGAGCTGGCCCTGTCCACCTCGAGCCACTTCAACAGCCAGGGCTACATCATCGCCGCCATCGACGCCCGGGAACACTACGTGCGCAACGAGGTCACCAGCGACGAGTGCTACTCCGACTGGTACGCCCTGAGCTTCTTCGACTTCTCGGCCCTCGAGAACACCGCCGGACGCTTCGCCCTGAGCGCCTCCGACGTCTACGCCATGACCATCGCCCTGGAAGTGGAGCTGCCGGGACTGCTGGAACAGCTCGCCGCCGAGCGAGGCCTCGCCCAAGCACCCAGCGTGGGCACCATCCACTTCATGGGCCACAGCCTGGGGGCCATCATCGGCACCAGCACCGTCGCCATGCTGCCGGAACGCTACGCCGAGGCCGGATCCGCCTTTGTGGGCTCGGCCGGCGGCGGCGGCCTGATGATGATCGGCTTCCAGAGCTACTGGGACGGCTACCTGGATCAGGCCATGAGCGAAGAGCGCCTGCAGCAGTACATCGAGTTCGAGACCGGCATCGGCTTCGGCGACCCCGCCGCCCACGCCGCCCACCTGCAGCAGTACATCGAGTTCGAGACCGGCATCGGCTTCGGCGACCCCGCCGCCCACGCCGCCCACCTGCCCATCCACCACCTGG
>Ga0307987_1000023_pt1 | contig 93338 bp, 85 predicted proteins | sample EllFjometagen181_FD_203157 | JGI IMG/M metagenome (GOLD analysis project Ga0307987, IMG submission 203157) | Marine microbial communities from Ellis Fjord, Antarctic Ocean - #181 | ecosystem: Environmental > Aquatic > Marine > Unclassified | place: Southern Ocean | collected 2014-10-08 | reverse complement strand
TTAATAAAACAGCCCCAAAGGCTCCCATGCTTTGATATCACCCGCTTTGCCCCTGTGAGAAGGCCGGCCATGTGCTCGCCGGTGGCGAATCGGTGCGCAAAACCTGAAAAAGCCTCCAGAAGAAAATCGTGAGACGCGTTTTCAAGAAATGACGAGGGACAGGATCCCATGATATCCAGAATTACGGATGTCTTTTTTAGTATTTGATCCACCTTTCCATAGGCCAATGAGGAGGCGATCAATCCGACTATCTCAATATCTTTTAAATCAGCGTAGTGGTATAAAAATTCCAGAGGATCTGGATGCACGAATTCGCGTCTGTTGTATTGATGGTAAATGCGGTCCAGTGTTTTTTTATCCATGTCATATTTCCGGGTTCATATTTCTGGGTTCATATTTTTGGGGCGCGCACTTCATTCTTTATTGTGGGCGGCTCTTAAGCCCAAATACTCAATGGAGGCGGGCCGGTATAGCTCCCACGGACGTCTATTTGTGCCACGGATGTTTATTTATGCCACGAATGTTTATTTATGATGGACAAACAGCGGCCTTTTTACCCAGGGCCCATTTGTTCTGTTTTTTTCTATTTATTCTAATTTTACTAACATAATCATTGATGCGTCAAAAAAAAATAGTGTATAAAAAAAATATTATATCAAAGACATTGCGCATTGTCTATGAAGGGATGATCTTATTCCCTCAAAGGAAAAAAAGTGGAGAACCGTATAAAAAATAAGAAAGACATGAATTCCCCGCCATTAACCGATATTTTTGATGGGGTTCTCAGCCATACCTCCCAGTCTATTTTCTGGCAGAATAAAGATTTGGTCAATTCTGGATGCAACAAAAACTTCGCCCTCGCCACAGGCCTCAAAAACCCGGAAGATATTGTCGGAAAAACGATTTATGAATTGCCCTTGCAAAAAAAGGACGCTGATTTTTTTTATGAATCAAGCAAAAAGGCCATGTTCAAACGGATGGAAAGTTTTTCGGCGGGGAAAAAAATTTTTATTTTGGGAAAAGAAGAATATCTGGATATCCAGTTTATTCCCATTTTCGACAGGGAGAATAATACAAACGGAATCCTGTGCGTATGGGACAATGTCACGGAAAGACATGCCGCTGAAAAAAAGATGGAAAAAAAAATTCTTAGAGCCGACAAACTCGTGGCGTTGGGAGAGATGACCGCAGGAATCGCCCATGAACTCAATCAGCCGCTTTCCATTCTAAATGTCTTGGCCGAGGGCCTGTTGGATCGTTTTTCAGATGAAAAAAAAGACAGGGTCGCTCATCAATCATCAAAAAAAATGATGGTCCAGGTCAAACGCCTCCATTCCATCGCGGAAAATGTCAATTCGTTTGTCCGAAAAAATTCCAACGCCATGGATTTTATTGATATCAAAGAACCTGTGAACTCGGCGCTATCCTTTTTTAAAGATCAATTCAGGATAAATGAGATTGATCTGGATCTTGATTTTGAGGAGAGAATGCCGTTAGTGACCATGGATCCTCAAAAATTTGGACAGATTGTGGTGAATCTGTTAAACAATGCCTGTTTTGCCGTCAATGAAAAATCAAAAAATGCCGAGGATGACTATCAAAAGAAGATTTCAATCACGCTCTTGTTCGACCAGGAAAGGCAATTTGTGGTTTTTGAAATAACGGACAACGGCATCGGGATGGGGAAAGAGGTTCTGGCGAATTGCATGAAGCCATTTTATACCACCAAGGAAGCGGAATCGGGAATGGGCATCGGCCTTTCCATCACCCGGAAGATCGCGACGGAATTCAAGATGAAGGTTGAAATCGAAAGCGCCGAAGGAGAATGGACAAAATTTCGTTTCTTGACGCGCCCGTCCAGATATGAGATTGAAAAAAAGACCGCAACCGGGTAGCGTCGATTTTTTTTCCGGCGCGATGGTTTTTGGGCGGCGTCTTGTGCGGCTCAATATTTTTTTTGGGCGGTTTTTTTAAAAACAGCCATGAAAATCCCCCCAAGGGTTCGCTCAATAATAAATTACCAATTTTGGGGGTAAGTCGCCTGTCTGACCCATCGATATGCGTGGGCATAAAAACTTAAGGCATATATAGGATCCGCTGAGTTTTTATAACCCATCCCTACATGATGAGTCAGACTGGATGAATGGGCCCTCAAAATGGCACGTTATTTTTCAGCGAGTCCCAAGGCACGGGAAGCGTCCCATGACCATGCGCATGATCATGTGTGAGTCCATAAAAAAGCCGGGAAACGAAAGAGGGAAATATTATTCTTCCCCTTTTCGTTCCCGGCTTTTTTTATTTTTTTTTCAGAGGCAAGACGACCCTACTGAATGTCATACACCAAAATGGCGCTCGACCCTTTTTTGAAAAAATTTCCGCGTTTCATCACAACAGTTCCCACAATTTCCAGGGCGCCGTCGTTGTCCACATCGGCCACCGCAAAATCGGAGATATACCCGGATATTTTTTTTGTGCGCCAGACCGGGGAGAGTCCCAGCCCGTCCCATGAGAGCGATTCAAACTGAGAGCTGTTGTAAAGTCGGTATTTTTTGAAAAACCGGCCTGATTTAGATTCGTTCTTAACCGTTATCAATTCTTTTTTTCCATCTTTGTCAATGTCGGCGACAAAGAGTCTTTGGGGAATATACGTTCGTTTGGCGAACTCCGTCGCCCCGGAATCGTCCAGATAGCTTTCGCTCCCGCCGTAATTTTCCTGGCTTTTCCATTCCAGATCTTCTGATTCGGAAAACACGTTGATGTAATCATCCTGGCCCATGGAAATCGTTTTTTCCTGCCCGTCGTCTGTGATGTTTCCCAATGTGAATCCATATATAAAAATCGATGGGGGAAGGTTTATTTTATCCGTTTCCGCGTAACCGTCGCCATCCCATTTGACTTTGGATATTCCCGGCAAAAAAAGATCGGATATTCCGGTTTTCTGAGTGAGAAGAATCGGTCCTTGATCAGGATGATGAATGACTCTGTAATAGTGGTTTTTATCGGTGGCAATTTTTTTAAAGTCATTTTCATGCCACTCCAAAACAAAGGAACCGATGGCCTTGGAGTGCGTTTTTTTGAAAGTGACAAATATTTCCGCGCGTCCATTTTTATTGATGTCTCCCACATCCACAGACAAATATTTTTGTTGCTTGGGTCCTTTGATCTCATGCAATTTTGAAAAGACCCCGTCGATGAGCCTGTAAACGTATATGCCTCTGTTTGAAATAAAAACAGTCTCAATATCGCCGTTGCCATCCACGTCGCCTGTGGCGATGCTTTTTAGAATGGTTTTAAAATTTTTGCTCTTTAAAAATCCAGAGATTTCTTTTTGAAAGGCGACGGGCGTTGCGGGAGACAAATCGGTTTCCTTGGAAAGAGATGTTTCAAGAAGTTGATTGGATCTGGCCGCGTATTTGTTTTCGGGGTGATCGTAAGGATCGGCCGCTTGAATCGGTTTTTGAACCGGTTGGGCCGCCTCGATGGTTGGCGGGGCCAGCGCTGTTTTTACTCCAAAGATTTTTTCATTCACATCAATGGCCAGAAGGTTGATGCCGTCCAACACGTCTCCCATGCTTCCCGACTGCTTGTAAAATAGAAACGTCGGGTTTTTCCCTGAGACGTCAAGCGCTTTTGCGTCTATGCTTGAAGAGTTTTTAAGGTGTGTGACGCTGCCGTAAATGACATAGTCGGCCTCCAGCTTCTTTCCTATTTTTCGAACCGTCGTTTCGCTGATGCGCGACATGGAAACTTTGGCAAGCGTTTTGGCGATTTTCTCCCTGGAAATAATGAGCGTCGTCTCCTCATTGAAAAACCGCGATGAAAGCATGTCGACGATCCCTCTGGAAAGATATGAGATATCTTCGTCGGAATGGATCTGAAATGGAAACACCGCCACATTGAGCGGTTCTGAAGACTCTGTGTCCGCAACGGCGGGCGTCTGGCCAAGGGCGAAAAATAAAACGGCGATGACACAGAAAAATTTTGTGATGACAGTAAACATCTCTTTCAAGAAAAACCCCCTTCTGTATTTTAATCCATTCAAAGCGAAAGCGTATGGTCTGCTTAAATGTTCGTCTGAGCAACTTATTCCATGGCGACGTTCGGCGATATGGGCGCCACGGAGCGTTATGTTTTTTTTGTTTAGTGTTGAGCGAACCCTTAGGAAGTGAGTAAAAATAAGCGATGCGGATTGCGCCGGATTTTTATTCGTTTTCAAGGCGGGTCTTTGGCCCGCATAAAGGGTTATGTAAGACTTGACCCAACGAAGAAAACGGATAAAAAGACAAGCAAAATGTGCCCGTTATTTCTACTTACTGACTTAGTCCGTTTCCAGTTTTTCTTTGATCAGCCGGTTCACAATTTTTGGATCGGCTTTTCCCTTGGTTTTTTTCATCACCTGTCCAACGAAAAATCCCAACAGTTTGGTCTTCCCCTTTTTATAATCCGCCGCCTCTTTTTCAAAGCGGGAAATCGCCTCGTCCACAATTTTGGCGATGGCTGAAGAATCGCTGATCTGGACCAGCCCTTTTTTTTTGATGATATCCTGGGGAGGCGCCCCGGTTTTAGCCATCTCCTCCAGAACCGTTCGGCCGATTCCAGCGCTGATCAACCCCTCTTTGACAAACTTCAGCAACCCCGCGAAATCTTCCGGGCTTGACGGAAAATCCGCAATGGTTTTATTGCCCGCGTTCAAAATGCTGAGAAGCGGGCCGGTTATCCAGTTTTTGACCTGTTTCGGGTCGTTGAAACAGGCGATGCACCGCTCAAAAAAATCGGCCAGCGCCTTTTCTGAAATCAGTCTTTCCACGTCTTCCCTGGAAAAGTCGTGGTCTTTGGCAAATCGCTTTCTTCTGGCCCCTGGAAGCTCCGGGAGCGCTTTTTTCGCCCATTCCATCATCGGGTCATCAATGACCAGAGCCACGAGATCGGGATCGGGAAAATAACGATAATCGTGCGCCTCTTCCTTGCCCCGCATGGATGTCGTGCGGTTTTTTGTCGAATCCCAGAGTCGGGTCTCCTGAATTATTTTCCCGCCCTCCATCAGTATGGCCGCCTGCCTGTCGATTTCGTATTTAAGCGCTTTTTCAACATGTTTAAACGAATTGATATTTTTAAGCTCGGCACGGGTTCCAAACTCTTTTTCTCCTTTTGGCCGAAGGGATATGTTGGCGTCGCACCTAAAGCTTCCTTCCTCCATATTGCCGTCGCAAATGCCCAGATATCTTAAAATCAGGCGCATCTCCCGGAGGTAGGCGACGGTCTCGGCCGCTGATCGGATGTCCGGCTCGCTGACGATTTCGATCAACGGAACCCCGGTGCGGTTGAAATCGACGAGGCTTCGGTCCCGTTGGGGATCATGGGTCAGTTTGCCGGCGTCTTCTTCCATGTGAATCCGCGTGATGCCGACGCGCTTTTTTGATCCGTCCACTTCAATCTCGATATGCCCATGCTCCGCGATGGGGAGTTCAAATTGGGATATCTGGTATCCCTTGGGAAGATCCGGGTAGAAATAATTTTTTCGGGCAAACAGGCTCTCTCGGTTGATTGAACAGTCCAGAGCCAGGGCCATGCGCAGGGAATAATCCGCCACTTTTCGGTTCAGGCTCGGAAGGGAACCCGGCATGCCCGAACAGATGGGGCAGACGTTCTCATTGGGAGGCGCGCCGAAAGACGTGGAGCATCCGCAAAAAATTTTTGTGGCTGTTTTAAGCTGGGCATGGACTTCAAGCCCTATGACAGGTTCAAATTTCATTATTTTTTTTATAATCACATGTGGGTTGGAAGTGTTTGACAAACAGGCGCCAGCCTATTGCAACGGAGCCGTTTGGTTGATGAAACGACAGGCCCGCTGGCGCTGATTTTTTAAAAAACCATGTCATTATCGTATGATAATCGGAATTAGTCAAGCCAAATATGACAACATCTTTTGACAAAATCATGGATATGGCGCTATAAAACGCAAACCGATTTTTTTATAAAAGAAATGGAGTCCCTTTTGTATTTGCTAAAAGAATATCACTATGATTTGCCCAAAGATCTCATCGCCGCCAAACCGGCTTCCAAAAGAGATCAATCCCGGTTGCTTGTTTTGGATCGCGCCCAAAAAAAGACGTTCCACCACAAAATGTCCGACATTCCTGATTTTTTGTCTGCGGGAGACGCTCTGGTGATCAACAACACCAAGGTGATACCGGGCCGGCTCGTCGGGAAAAAGGAGACCGGCGGAAAGGTGGAGGCGCTGATTGTCGATTACCCGACGGCCGTTGGCAAAAAATCAGAAAACGGGAGCATCACATTCAAGTGCATGGTCAAAGCGTCCAAAAAACTGGCGCAGGGGTCTGCGGTTTTTTTTGAAAACGGATTGCGCGCCACTGTCAAAGACCATGACGACGGCATATATTCCCTTGTTTTTTCAGGCGTGGACGATGTGGAGAAAAGCATTGAGCAAACCGGGCGAACACCGTTGCCCCCATACATCGTCCGCAGGAAAGATCCCTCTGACGATTTTGACGACAAAGCCGCGTATCAGACCATATACGCCTCGGAAAAAGGGGCCATCGCCGCGCCCACGGCCGGGCTCCATTTTTCCGAGGAGATTTTTGCCCGTCTGGAATCCAGGGGGGTCGAGGTCGTTCCCATTACACTGCATGTCGGGCATGGAACGTTTTTGCCCGTGCGCGTGGATGACATCCGACACCACAAGATGCACTCTGAAGTCTATAACATCTCGGAATCGGCGGCCCGATCCATCAATCGCGTCAAACGGAATGGGGGCCGGGTCGTGGCGGTGGGCACCACATGCGCCCGGACCCTGGAGCATTCGCGGGACGCGCGTGGGAGAATCGTCCCAGGGTCCGGGGAGTGCGATCTTTTCATCTACCCCGGCTATTCGTTTAAAGCCGTGGACGCTCTGATCACCAATTTTCACCTTCCCGAATCGACGCTTCTGATGCTTGTCTCGGCGTTCGCCGACCGGGAAATGATTTTTTCAGCGTATCAGACGGCCATGGACGCCAAATACAGATTTTACAGCTACGGCGACGCCATGTATATTAAATAGAGGCGCCGGTGGCCGCGCCGCCGGTTTGATTTCGGACAATGCCCCTTAACAATCGGCCCAACAGATCAGAGCCGGTGATGACCCGTTTTTCATCGCCCCAAAACAGTATGATGTCGTTGTCAATCACATCGTCTTCAGGCTGTTCTGGATGCACGTTCAGCCGTAAGATCGCGTCCCCCAGGTTGGCCTTCGGGTCGAAGAATAGGATTGGCTTGTGGCAGAAAAGGAGGGGGTCAAACGGTTCTTTTTCAAAAAGGGCCGATCTTAAAAACGCGTGTGAGTTTAAAACGAATTTGGGCGCCCCGCTTTGATCCGTCAGTATGATCCATTTTTTTTTAACGGCATGAATTCTTTTTAGAAACTCATCCTCCGGGGAACGCTCGATTTCAGGGAAAAGGGGTCGGTTATGGACAAAGGGCATGGTTATGGCGCTTTCTGGAACCATCGGCTCGCCTTCTTCGGTGATGGACAGGTCATCAATGGCCAGAAAATTCAAGGCCCCCTTTCCCTCCATCTTTTCAATGTTTGTGTCTGGAGAATCGACATGGATTTTCAGAAGCTCTCGCAGATCTTTTTCCTGAAAAAAGTTCATCAACTCCACGCCCAGCCATTTGTCCAAAACGAAAGCGGTGGGCTTTGCCACCGGATACAGCAAAAACTGGTAAATCCGAATCACCGGAGACAACAGGGCCGCCGTGCGCATGGCATGTCTGGAAAAATAGGCCTGGGGCATGATTTCCCCGAAAAAAGTGATGACCACCGTTGAAAAGATAAAGGCCAAAAATCCCGCCATCACTGAGTTGGATAACAACGTCAGCAATACGTTTATCCCGACATTTCCCCACAATATCGTGGTGAGAAGAAAATTTGAATCCCTTCGCAACGCCGCTATTTTCAACGCGTTTTTGTTGTTTTTTTTCGATTCTATCTCAAGCCTTAACTTGCTAATGCTGAAAAAGGCAAGGTTAAGGCCTGAAAACATGGCGGATTGAGAAACGCAAAACAGAATCCCGACCCAGTTTAAAATAGTCATGCTTCTCTCATCCTTTTTTCCTCATATCCATGGCCGTCGCAACCGGTGCGCCAAGGCGGCGTCTGGGACGCGACTTAATCCTCAAAAGTGTAAATTTATTGTTGAGCGGACCCTAAGTTTTATGGCGCGGCGTCTGACCAGACCGCATACTCATTCCCATTGGGATCGGAAAAGTGAAACCGCCTGCCTCCGGGAAAAGGGAATGTCGGTTGGGTGATCAAACCGCCGGCGCTCTTGATTTTTTCTTGGGTTTGCGCCAGGTCGTCGCTGTAAAACACGATGAGAGGGCTCCCCTTGTCTGTGGAAAACGACGCGTCTGATTGAACGAGTCCGCCATCAATGCCCGCATTTGAAAAGGCCGCATATTCTGGTCCATAGTCCACAAAGGACCAGCCAAAGACCGTTGCAAAAAAATCTTTGGCCACGTCGATCCGTTTGGCGGGAAATTCAATGTAGTTGATTTTTTCATGCGCATTCATGTCTTGTTTCCTCCCTGTGTCCGTCGTGTATTATGCTCCGGCTCTGGTTTTCTTTTTGGTTTTTCCTGGAGTGTCCGGCTCCCCTCCGCCTGGGGGCAGGGCCGATTTGTCCTGGGAAGCGATCCATATCACCCGTGAGCGGGATTTGGCGCCCTTGTAGGCGGGAACCCGGAAGCGTCGCGCATGGAAGCCGCAGCTTATCAATATCCGCTCGAATTTTTTGCTTGCCTCAGCCGACCAGATTCCGAGGCATCCCTGTTTCCGAAGCGCCTGGAAACAGGCGTAAATCCCCTGGTAGTTGTACAGACTCTGGTTTCCCGAATCGGTCATGGCGCTGGGTCCATTATCGACATCCAGCAAGATGGCGTCAAACTGATTTTTGGAGCGTGAAATAATATCCAGAATATCCCCTCTCACAACCACTGTCCGTTTGTCTTTTAAGGGATGGCCATTGAGTTCTCCGAAGAACTTGCGGTTCCAGCTCACCACAGCATCCAGCAGTTCAACCACCGTCACCTGGGCATCGGGTCCGACCATATCCAGAGTCTGGCGCAAGGTGTAGCCCATGCCCATGCCTCCGATGAGTATTCTGGCTTTGGGACGGGTCAGCCACCCCCGCGCCAGTCGGGCCAGCTCCAGCTCCGACTCATTCTGGCGGCTGAGCATCAAATCATAACCGTTGATTCGGATGGAAAAATCGCGGCCATGTTGATACAGCTCCATCTGACCTCCGTCCGGGGTTTTTGTTGTGGCTATTTTCACAGTCGGTTTCATGGCGTTTCCGTATGGGTTATGTTTTTGATGGATTTAGATCGTGTTTCAAGCCGGGCGTCACAACCAGCGCTTCTTTTTAAAATAGACCAGCAGCCCCGCCGTGATGACAATAAACGCTCCCCACAACACGGGGTAGGCCCATTCCCATTTCAGCTCCGGCATATGTTCGAAGTTCATCCCATAGATGCCGGCGATAAATGTCAGAGGAATGAAAATAGACGCGAAAATCGTCAACACTTTCATCACTTCATTCATTTTGGCGCCGACCATGGAGTTGTAAATATCCAACAGGCCGGACACCATCTCTCTTTGGGAATCTATGGTTTCCGACACATGGGTCGCATGGTCAAACACATCCCTGAAGTACAGACGCGTCTTTTCGCCAATGATGTCAGAATCGTTGCGCAGAATCGAGGCGACCAGTTCCCTTGACGGCGTCGCGGATTTGCGGATGCGAATGATTTCCCGCTTAAGTCCCTGAATGGCGCCCAGGGTCTCTGGCGAAGGGTTTGAGGTCACGTCATCCTCAAGGGAATCAATGGTTTCGGCCAGATCATCCAGTACAATAAAACTTTGATCCACAATGATGTCTATAATCGCGTACATCAGGTAATCCGACCCCAATTTCCTGACTCGACTTTTTTGATTCCGGATTCGTTTGGCCAAGGGCAAAAACAGATCGTCTGCTTTTTCTTTGAATGTAAAAACGATATTTTCAAGGACCAAGACGCTGATCTGCTCGTTTAGAAAAGAGCGCGGCCCCTCTTCCAATGACAATCGTTTCATGACCACATAGAGATAATTGTCATATTCTTCGAATTTGGGCCTTTGATGCGTGTTTAAAATATCTTCCAGCACAAGGGGGTGAATGTCAAACTGTTTTCCGATGGCCTCTATGATTTCGACGTTTGACAACCCATCGATCATGACCCAGGTGACGGTCTCCTGATCTTTGTAGTGGAGGAGATCGTCTATGGATTCAATCAATCGCTCTTCCAGGGCGCCCTGGTTGTAGTCGATGATGGATATTTTGGACTCGGCGGAATGGACGTCTCCCACATGCACCAGCGCTCCGGGGGGCATCCCCGATTTTTCGGATACGGTGTCTAATGAATCGTTCATCTCTTCTCCCGCAGGTTTTGTTTGTCTATCTATATGCCTACATGGCTATATGCCTACATGGCTACATGGCTATATGCCTACATGGCTATACGTCTATATGGCTACAGGTCTATATGGGACAAATTGTAAAAAATGAGGGCTCCGTTTGCGACGTCGCCCAGGGGATGCTGTTGAGCGACCCTATGCGTTGAGCAGAGCCACCCCGTTGCCCACCCAATGGGTGATGGCAATGACAATGGCGGCGATGAGAAGATGCTCCCCCACTATTTTCCACGGCGGCTCGCCCTGAGATTTCGCCATGAAGAAACTTAAAATGGCCAGCACGGAAAAACCCCATGTCAGGCTGACGGCCATGGCCGCAAAAAGGGACAGAAAAATAACCGGGATGACAAACGTCAAGGAAAAGAGGAATTTTGTCAGAAACGTGGCGGCGGTGGCGGTCCAGACTTCCTTTTCCGTGTGAATGTTTTTGGACTCCTCCGCGACATGAATCCCCAGGGCGTCTGAGAACGCGTCGGCAATGGCGATGGTCAAAATGCCTCCAATAATGATGTTTTTGGAGCCCGTGCCAGAGTGAAGGCCCGTCATCAGGCCGAGAGTGGTGATGACGGCTGACGTGAGTCCAAATGAAATGCCTGTTCTTAACGCGTTTTTCATGGCGTCTCCTGATCGGAATGGGGCTGCGATTTTAGGCGATCGCGGCCCCGGATAATTAATTAATGCCATCGGCGTTTCCAGAATCCATGAGGGTGAATCCGGAATCCCGCCATCCCCCGGCGATTTATCGGCCTACCAGTGGGGCTGGTTTCCAATTCTGTAATTGATGACTTCCAGCGTGTCGCTGATGACGACAAACGCGTCTGGATCAATGGCGCTGATGATCCGTTTCATCTCCCCAAGCTCCATGAGCGTGACCACGACGTAAAGGATGTTCCCATCTCTTTTGGTGTACCCGCCGCCGCCTTTGATCATGGTCACTCCCCGCTTGATGTCTTTTAATATCTCGTCGGATATCTCTTCCCATCGCTGGGAAACGATCACCACGGATTTTCTCTGGCTTAGCCCAGTGATCACAATGTGAGTGATTTTGGAGCCGACAAAAACAACAATCAGAGTATAAAGCACGGCTTCGATTGAGTAAAATATGGAGATCAACAGCAACACCGAAACGTTCATAAACAAGATGGTGTCGCCGATGCTGATGGAGAAGCGCTTCAACAACATGATGGACAGAATGTCTGTCCCTCCTTGAGACCCGGATGACCGCAATGAGAGACCGCTTCCCACCCCAAGAATGACGCCGGCCAGCAGGGCGTTGAGCATTTTGTCTTCCAGGTGGATGGGCAGATGAACAAACAGCATGGAAAGCGTGATGGTCAGCGCGCCAAAAACGCTGTAAAAAAAGAAACGGCGCCCCACCGCCATCCAGGCCGCGGCAAAAAGAGGAATATTTATGATTAAATAAATCCAGCCGACTTTCAGAGGCGTGAATTTATTGATGACCAGCGCCACGCCGGTGATTCCCCCGGTGACAAAATGATTGGGGATCAAGATGCCATTGATGGCGATGGCGCAAAGGACGCTTCCAATGGAGAGCAAAAGAATATCTGTCAGCGTCTGTCTTGTGGAAATAAACAGGGCTTTGGGTTGATTTTTCATGATCAAACATGTCCGTAAAAGGGTTTCACGCGGTGAATGTTGGATTCCAAGGCGCCGCTTTTTTTTGCCATAATGGACATTTACCCGACAAATGGGCGGATGTCAAATGAAATGGTTTGTGGTCTGTAGTCGGGGGCAAGGCGGGGTGATTTTGGTCGGCGGTCCGTTGTCTGTTGTCCGTGGTCCGTGGCAAAGAACACAGACAAGTTATGAATTTGGTTGGCGTGGCTGCGGGGCATTTATCCAACGGCGCTGGCGAACCGGCTAAAACCCCCGCGGACCACGGGCTATTAACGACGAACAGCGAAATTTTCCTTTTCGAGAAACAAATAATTGTTGACATTTTCCTTAAATTAAGGAAAATATATTTATGAAAAAAATTCTAAAAAAAATAATCAAGGATTTTCATTGCGCGGCGTTGCCGCCCTTTAAACCTCGCCGCTTAAACGTTCCCCTGGATCTGGGAAAAATCATCGCCATTATCGGCCCGCGCCGGGCAGGGAAAACGTGGTATCTTTTTCAACTTATGGCGAGCCTTGAAAAGAAAGGCATAAAAAAAGAGCGGATTCTTTATCTTAATTTTGAAGATGAACGCCTTGACTTTCAGGCGGGCTATGACCAGATACTCGACGCCTGGCTGGAACTTTGCCCGGATCAAAAATTGGATGATCTCTATATTTTTTTTGATGAAATTCAGGAACTCCCCAACTGGGAAAAATATGTCCGCCGCCTGTATGACACGGTGACCCGGAAAATTTTTCTCACCGGTTCAAACGCAAAAATGCTGTCAACGGAGATTGCCACATCCCTCAGGGGGCGAAGCCTCTCTTTTGAGATCATGCCCCTGTCATTCTCGGAGTTTTTATCTTTCCGAAACATTGATTCCAAAGACGCCGATTCCACAAAAAATCGGGCAAAAATAAAAAACAGCTTTAATGAATACCTTGCATGGGGCGGATATCCAGAGCTGGTTGGCATGGAAAATCGCTTTAAGGCCAACATTCTGCAGGAGTATTTTAATGTTATGCTCTATCGGGATTTAGTGGACAGATACGGGATTCGGGATGTCTCCATTCTGAAATATTTGATTAAACGACTCATCGGTTCATTTACAAAAGAATTTTCGGTCAACAAGATATATAATGATTTAAAATCCAGAGGGATCAAAATTGGCAAAGATTCCATTTATAAGGTGATGGACCAGATATTTTCCATTTACATGGTCACATATGTGGAAAAATATGATTCCAGCGTTGTGAAAAGTCGTATGAGCAACAAGAAAATTTACCTCTATGACAACGGGATGGCTTCCGCCATTCATTATGCGTTTTCAGAAGACCGGGGGAAATTCCTTGAAAATCTTGTTTTCACCGGAATTCGAAATGCCACAGAGTCTGTCTTTTTTTTAAAAAATGGTTATGAATGCGATTTTCTGTTTTTCCCGGAAACTGGGAAGCCGGTTCTTATGCAGGTCACAGAAACGTTGCATCCGGATAATGTCAATCGGGAGATACGCGGACTGGAAAAAGCCCGAAAGAGGTTTGAAAACAGCCGAAGCCTGCTGATCGTCGGCGATATTGAGGTTCGCGACGATATATTTCCGGAATGGGTCGAGGTCAAAACCGCCTGGGAATGGTTGCTGGAATTTGAAAGATAACACGGCGACATTTAAGACTTAGAAAAACGGGCCGCGAAAGACATGAAGTGACACGAGATGACACGGAAAAAAGGACGATGAATCGCTGGCGGAAAAATATTGATCCACGGACCTCTATCCATTGAGTAACAAAAAACGAAGCGAACAAAAAACGAAGCGAACAAAAAAACTCCTTTATTAATTCGGCGTATCCTGTTACTGATATCAAATAAAAAAAGGAGCCAGAAAAGAAGGAAACAGTAAAAGAAAAGACGGTAAAACAAGGAAAGACAAACAGCCAGGGCATCATTGTTGAATGGAAAAGTAGAAACACTTAAACCATAAACAGGCGGCGCAAATCAATGCTTTACGGTAAATATGACTTTCACTGCGCGTTAAAAACAGAATCCATCCTTCCCGTATACAAAGGCTCCACATTTCGCGGCGTCTTTGGTCTGGCCTTAAAAAAGGTCGTGTGCGCCTTAAAACAGCAGGACTGCAACGACTGCATCCTGAAAAAAAGGTGCGTCTATTCCCGGATATTTGAAACCGGGGAGCCACTGATCCTCCCCGACGGAAAAACCATCCATTCCCCTCCCCGGCCCTTTGTGATTGAGCCGCCCCTGACCCGCCAGGAGCATTTTCCGGCGGGCTCGCATTTCGATTTTTCACTCCTTCTTTTTGGCGAAGCCAACCACAACCTCCCCTATTTTGTTTACGCCTTTGAGCAGATGGGAAAAATGGGAATCGGGAAGCGCGTCAACGGAAAACGAGGAATTTTTTCCCTCAAGCGTGTCTCATCCCAAAACAAAACCATCTTTTCAGACGCGGACAAGCAACTCGACATGGAAGACGCCTTCGCCGATATTATGGTAGGGAACCCCGATATCATGGTGGGGAGTCCCGAGACAACGAGCCGGGCCGACGATCTTTTCCGCGTTAAAATCACCCTGGAAACCCCCCTGCGCTTCAAATATAAAAATCGTTTGGCCAACCCATTGCCCTTTCATCTCTTCACACAAATCATGCTTAGACGAATCAATTTTCTATCTTATTGTTGCGACACGCGCCGGCCTGAACTCCATTATTCTGATCTGCTGGACCGGGCCGGTGATGTCGAAATCGTGGAAAACCGCCTTCGATGGTTTGACTGGACCCGGTATTCGGGCCGCCAGGAGAAGAGCATGATGATGGGCGGCATGGTGGGGGATATTGTGTATGAGGGGAGATTGACGGAATATTTGCCGTTGATGGAGTTTTGCGAAAAGGTTCATGTGGGGAAACAGGCGGCTTTTGGGTTGGGGAAGTTTGGATTTGAGGTTTTGGGGTAGGGCGTTGTGGTAATAAAAACCCAACAAAAAGAACAGATGAATTTACGGCATGAAAAGATAATAAATTGCACATAACTCTATCGTCAAAGGAGACCGAATGAGCATATATTTACATTACGACGTAAAGGGCATCCAGTCCTTTATATTTAAAATACCCAAATTAAAATATATTGTTGGTGGCAGCGCCCTCATTGATCGCTTTGACAAAGAGACGATGCCTAATTTGGAGTTTTCTGGCGCAAAACATATTTTTTCCGGCGGCGGTAAAGGAACATTCCTTTGTGACTCAGAAGTGGACGCAAAAAAACTAAAGAGGGAGATTATTAAGGAGGCACACTCAATTGGCATTGATATTCGATTTGGACAAAATGAGAGCTACAGTCAGGCGGCACAGCATGCAGATGAGCTATACTCATTTATTCCAAAAATGCACGGTGGCAAACCTTGCCCCGAAAGTGGCTTATATCCAATAGAAGAAGGTGAAGAAATACATCCTGTTATCCATGCAAGACGCTACTCCCGAGGTGATAAAGTTTTTAGGCGCTTCGAAAATAGTCTTTTATTAGATGGTTGTGGTTTAATTCCTGGAAAATCAAAGGATGAACTTGAGTTTTTCCACAATGTAAATAGCGAAGACGGTGATGGAAAAAATGGAGCGTTTTCCCTTGGAAATCGCAACCGGTGGGCGGTTATAAGTATGGATGGAAACGATATGGGTATGCAGTTCCGAACCCAGATTAAAAACAACCTAAACCCTGAAGATATGCAAGCCTGGATTCAAGAAATGAGTAAAACTCTTGATGAAAATACTACGAGGGCTACATTGGCAGGCATACAAAGAGTCGTTTCCGAATGGGCGGGTTCCAAAAAAGGAAAAGAATCTGTTATCAAAGAGGGAACGATAACATTGCCGATTCGCCCCCTTGTTGTGGGAGGAGATGATATTGTCGTCCTTTGTCATAGTTCCTATGCAATAACCTTTGTCAAAGAGGTGACTCGTATATTTGAAAAGTCCAGTAAAAAAAAATCTGAACTATGGCCCGCCACCAAGGGTAAACTCACTATTTCGGCAGGCATTCTTTACACATCAGTCACACTTCCGCTTCATACAGCGATTCCCTATTCCGAGGCGCTTCTTGGGAGCGCGAAGACTCATGGTCGAAAAAGCGTAAAAGATGGAGAAGCTTCTCCCGCCTGTATAGACTGGGAACAGATTACCGATTCGGTGGTTGACACACCGGCGGCAAAAAGGCAAAGAGAGCTTATTTTTTTCGATGAGGAGATTAACCGCACTGTGAAGCTAACCCAAAGGCCATACACTATGGAAGAGTTTAGTTTTGTGGAAGAACTTGCAGAAAAGTATGGGCATGACAGAAAATTCAAACTACCACGAACAATTCGACATAAAATTCTTCCTGCGCTTAAAAAAGGTTACAATGAAAGGCTGGCCTTTTCAGCAGAGATTAAAAAGAACCATTCGGACCTTTTTCAGTCAATATGTGAATACAAAGGCATAGATAATATTTGGGAGACTGATAAAGAAAAAAAAGAGCAATCAATTAAGCTCATAGATGCTTTGATGCTTCTCGAAGAAGACAGCCGGATGGAAAAGGAGACCGTGTAATGGGTAAAATCAACTTTACCATAACGCTAAAATCAGATGGAGAACCTGCAAGTGGATTTGGAACAGAACTTATAGACTCTATCCTTCCACGGAATTCAGACGGACATATAATAATCCCCTCTCCACATATAAAGGGAATTATTCGCGAGAATCTTGAGAACATACCGAATAAGCTTATAGCGCCAAATGTGATTGCAAATCTTTTCGGGAAAGAAAACGGCAGTTCGTCTCTGTTCCATATAGATAATGCCGTGGCCCCTAAAGACGCAAAAGTAATTGATGTTACAAGGACAAAATTAAACGAATTTGGCGTCGCCGATGCAGGCTCATTAAGAACGTCTGAAGCCGTTGCAAGCGGCTCTATTTTTTCTGGAACAATAACAACATATTGTAATCTTTCCAGAGATTACGAAAATCTTATTAAATTGGGATTGCTATCTTTATTTGCAATAGGCGGCGGAAGAAACAGGGGCGCTGGCGCCTGTATTGTTACTATTGATAACGAGGGCAGAACTCCCGGAGAACTTCTTCGGTTGCTTGCGACAGTAGATTTTGGGGAAACGCCTCCAAAAGATATTAAAGAAAATGATTTTGTTATCGCAGATGATCAGGTGACAATGAAGCTAATTTTTAAAGCAAAAAATCCTGTTTGTGTGCCTGAAGTTCCAATTACAAAAAATAATATGATTCGTTCCGGGTTTTCAATCCCTGCCAGCGCAGTGCAGGGCGCTATTCTCCACCGGATTAATGATATTTCTAAAAAGACAGCCACGGCATGTTATGAGAGCGGCAATTTTCGCGCATGGCCTCTAAATCCTTCTGACAATACTGAGTCAACTTCACTTCGTGTTTCATTCACACATAAAATAAGTAAACTGAAAATTAAAAACACTGATAATTATCTTTTTCAAGATGAAACAGTAAAACCATACGATTGGGATAAAATATCCAGCAAATCACCTCTGACAGGAACAGATGGAGTTTTATTGGCAGATGGCGTCAGTGTAAAACTGTGGAAATCCTCAGGCATGGCTCGAATCGTGTCCGCTCATGGTGTTCATAATGGCGATAGATATGATAAAAGAAATTCACAAAAACGAAATTTTTTCATCGTTGAATCGCTTGCCCCAACTCTTTTCACCGGCATTGTTTCAATGCCAAAGAGCGCTTCTGATTTATTATTGAAAAGCCTTAAAAATGATTCTTTTGTTCAATTCGGGAAATCTCGGTCTGTTAGAGGTGGCGGTGACTTGAGCGCAGAAATTGTTCACTTTGCAACTCTCCCTATAATGAAAAAATATGAAAAAACAATTTTTATTATACAGTCGCCCGTTCTTATTCCTGAAAACCTTGTAGAAAAATCGGTTGAAGAAATAATATCTGCGATTGTCAAAGATTCAGGATTTGGTGAAGTTGAAAAATCAAGCGGCTCTGTCACAACTCAATTCGGATGGAACAGAACCTTTAATGATAAATTCATTTCCGCCAAATCCGTTATTTCGCCAGGCGCGGTTTTTAAGCTTAAATCTCCCATAGAAAATATAGAGGAAAAACTTCTTAAAGGCATTGGTGGGGGAAGAAAATATGGCTTTGGAGCCGTTCTCCCTCATCCAGGTGTTGCGGAACAGCTTTTCCACGATGAAGCAAAGCCCAGTGTGTTGGCAAAAACAGATAAAAATTTTGGAACAGAAGGTTTTGAACTTTGGGAAAAGGCGAAAGAGAGTCATCTCTCAGCCAGTCAGATTTCACGGGTTCGGGAACTAACCGGCATTGATGCGGATAAGGCCATAGAGTATCTTCACCGCCAAAGCGATGACCGACCTATAGAAATTTGGAAGCGCTGGAAAGAGCTAATCAATCAGATTGAAGATGGTATTCAAAAAGATGCCATGCATATGGAAAAAGCGCTAAAAGTATGTCAGGATCTTCTGGTCGCAGATAAGGGGGACAATTAAAATGAATAATGTTTATAAAATTACCGCAAAAATTGTATTCCCCGAGGGCGTGGCGCCCGGCGCTGGCGGCCACTCCAACCGGCAGGTTTTATCAAAAAATGGGAAAAACGAGACGGTCCTTCGCGGGGCTTCATTGGCGGGCGTTTTGAGAGCTAAATATGCGAATAAAATTGGTTGCAAAACCCAGGATCAAGAGGTTTCCAAGTGGTTTGGCACAGGCTTTGACGGAGTTTTTGAAAACAGTAGCACGGTTCAGATTGCAGATGCGACAATAGAATGCGACACAATCAATGAGCGAACGCATAACATGATAAATCGGCATACCGGAGCAATGATAAAGGGAGGGTTGTTTTCTCTTGAATCAATTCCTCCAATGGCGACAACTGTTCTTTCTATCACACTTAAATCCGGCGCGGGTGAACTTGAGCATTACAATGATTTTATTGATAATATAATTGAAATCTTTGGGAATGATCTTCTTGTTGGAGGCAATAGCAATCGGGGCATAGGACGCATGGAAATTGAGGGCGGCGTGTTTCTTCGAAGCTTTGATTTAGATACCATTGACGGTATCGCTGATTTAATAGATGCTGAGTATAAAGAACGAAAAAATGGCATCGAACTGACAGGAGACAAACAGGGCATTTTAGAAAGTAAGGAGTCACTGAAAATATTCCTTGAATTAGGCATTCCACGTGGAGAGGACTTGCTCATCGGCGATGGTCAGGAAGCAGATTATACCCTGCAACCACAGTCTGTAATATTTGCTGATAAAACAAAACATTGGCGTATCCCCGGTTCATCTCTCCGGGGAATAATTCGCGGCTGGATGACACGACTTGCTGTTCGTGACGGGGAAAAGGTTCGGGATTCTTTAGAGCAGTGGAATAAATATGATAACAAAGCTCTAAAAAAATATGACCCAGACCTTATCGGATGGGGATTTATTGAAAAAAAAGACCGCGAAAAATATTTCAATAACCCTGAATTATTTAAAGATCCAATTCTTGACCTTTTTGGCAGTATGTATAAAAAAGGTCGAATTCATATAACAGACTCTTTTTCACGGGTAGAAGAAACCACTGATGTTCAGGATCGGATGCACGTTGCTATTGATCGTTTCTCTGGCGGCTCAAAGGAGGGCGCTCTTTTTGAGAACCAAACGCTTATCGGAAAAAGCTTAAAATTTCCAGTAACTATATTGATAACAAAACCAACGGAAAATGAAATTAACTGGCTGATCAAAACACTTCGAGCGCTTCATCTCGGAATCCTTTCTGTGGGGTCAAGTAAAAGCGGTGGTCGTCTTGAAATCAAATCAATCTCTGCAACGGGATGTGGATCAGAAATAGTAACCACATTTGCACAGGAGTTTAAATAATATGGCTGAATATCAAACAAAAAAGAGTTACAAAGGCGGAAATACCCAGGAAAAAGGCAGTAATAAAGACGCTGTTTCAGCAAGCAAAATTGGCGAGCCATTTCACAATCCCTATACATTTATTCCATTCCCTGATGATGTAAAACGAGGCCTGCCAACACCGCTTACCGTTGATGAACACCCAGATGAGAAGGGGCGCCTTAGCGGGATTTTGGATTTAGAAGTTAAAACACTTTCCCCGCTTATGACATGTAACCCTGTGTCTGTATCAAAAAAAGAAGAGGATCATAAGACTTATAAATCATTGGCCATTGGCAATGATATTATTCTCCCTTCCACAGGAGTTCGTGGCGCACTACGCACTTTGATGACAATATTAAGCGGTGGGACTCTTGGTTATATGGATGAAAATTTATGGCTCACACAGAATCGGGATGCCAACCTTGGGCCAAGCAGTAAATTTCCTCATGTTCCTGATAAGCCATTTCTTGCTGAGGTTGTAACCCCTGGAAGCGAGACATCATCGGGGACTATCAAATTAGGTGAAACAAAATTAATAAAAGCTGTAGATTTAATGCGGGAAATCGGAAATTTTGACGAAGATCGACCGACTGATAAGAGAAAAAAACATCGTTTTTATACAGATTCAAGTGGGGATATATGGAAAGTAAAGTTGAGTGGTCCTTTTAAAACTTCTGGAAAGAAGAAAGAGGGGTTGTTCAAGGAAAATGGTGAACATCTTGAATTGACTGAAGAATTTTGGAAAGCCTATCAGGGACGTTATCGTCATTCACCATATTTTGAGCTTGAAGAAGGTGATCTCATATGGCTTGAACCGGTGGAAAAAGATTGCAAAAAAATTACCAGCGCATCAGATATTAAATCAATTCAATGGGCTCGCTGGGGACGGCAAGGCGTTGCGTTTAAAGATGTGATTCCCCCACAGATGCTTCCTGATAGTATGCGAGATGATGGTTGCGTTGATATGGTCACGGATCTGTTTGGTCAGATTCCCGCTCAGGATATTTCTGCGGCTGGTCCTTTTGCCGCTCGTATTCGTCCCGGTAATCTTATTTTTTTGGATGCTATAGGTGAAACTGTAACAGAAACATTAGCTCCTCTTGCCCCTCCACATCCTGGTTGTATGGCATTTTATCGTGATGAGACAGATTTTGATTTGATCAATAAAAACTCGCCGCTGAAAGGTTATAAAGTATACCGTAATACCGTAGAACGAGGGGATAGCGCGCCGTGGAAATATTCAGTTCAAGGTGTATATAAAGAAAAAGGGGCTTTGAAGTCTTCTCAACAAAGAGTAAACAAAACAGCAGAGCTTTTAAATGAAGGTCTTACTGGTAAACTTCGTATCTCTTTCCGGGCGCTTAATTCTGATGAGCTGGCATTGCTTTATTCCGCTTGTTCTGTTGATTGGAAACTGGGCGGCGGGAAACCTCTTGGCCTTGGGCGTTGCCGGATAACAAGCCTTAAAATGGTTGATGAAGATGGGACTATCCGCTATCCCATGGAGATTGATGAAAATGGCGGGAATCTCAAACTTTCCCAGAAAGATTTAGAAAGAACTCAAAATATAAAAAATAGAATAAACCTTTATCGGGTTTCACAAGTTCCAGTTGATAAATTGCGTTACCCACGAGCCGTAACCAAGAATAACAATAAAAGTTCCCGCGCAGGTCTTGCTTGGTTTTCTCGCCATGCTTCACCTAAGAAAAACGGCACGGGTCTTGAAACAATTTGGACCACGGGTGAATTAGCGAAAGAAGTCGGGGGAAGTCAAATCAAAGCACAAGCGCTTCCAAAATTTAATGCAAAGGACTCAAACGCAGATCTTTTGTATGGTTATGATATGGTTGAACTTGACATTGATCCATTTAATCGAAAAAAGAAAATAGTTGGGAAAATGGTAAAGTTTGAATCTGCATTCCACGCTTCTTCTGATGAAAAATCTGGAATTAATGCCAGTCCGAGCGGGAAAAGCCGATCTATCAATAGATTGAGAAGACGTGATGGAAATATAAATGGATATCCATCTATACAAAAAGATAATATTGGAAGCATAATAGCTGAGGAGATTAGGAATGAAAAAGTTACTCCTGAAAGAGCTCAAGAATTTCTTGATAAAATTAAAGAATTTGGGATCACACGAGATCAGAGCAATAAATGGTCTAAAAGATATAAGCTGCTTGAAAATTTTTTAAATAAGCATTAAATATATAGATTTATGATCCAAAAAAATATTTTTAATGGATAGTGTGTATGGGATAGAACATATTTTTTAATATTAAAGGAGCTTTATGCCAAGAATATTTTTAAGTCATTGTTCAAAAGATAAAAAAACGGTGAGGAAAATTGAGAAGTCTCTACAGAATAGTTTAATTAAAACTTGGATAGATGAAATTGACATTCCAGGAGGAGGTAGATTAAATGGTAAAATTTTAAGAGGAATAAAGGATTGTGATTATTTTGCGCCAATTATTACAAACAATTACATCAATTCTGATTGGTGCGCGAGGGAACTTGAAGGCGCAATTGCCCTTGAGCGTAAAAAAGAGATAAAAATATTTCCAATCCTCTTAGAGGAAAGATCAGAGTTGACATTCGGTGATGAATTAGAAGAATTAAAAGATTCTTTTGAAATAAACATTTTTGATAGAATAAGATATGTCGAGTTTGACTCTCACGATTTTGATCAAAGCATAAAGAATCTGTTGAGCGACTTTTGGGGAAACGAATGCGTCAAGTTTGAACCGTTAAAATCAATCGTACTTAATAATGAAGAATCTATTTTAATTGAGTTTTCCATTACCAATACCAAAGATGGCTTAGTATCGAATTTCATAGAAACGTGGAATTTTAATATCAAAGAATTTGTCGCTGATACAACTTCAGATGGTAAACCTTTAAAATTCGATTTACCTATTGTTTTCTCAGGAAGAGCCCCCGGCTGGTTATTGATGTATTTAGCCATCCCATTCAATAATCTTAGAACAGTATATGTTTATAACAATCAAACGAAAGACTATATTTGCGTATGCACACCGCTCAATTCGGATCATGTTTTAGGAAGCGCTGTAAAAACTGTGTAAACAACAAAATAAGAGGCCACGAATTATAACCTCCATTTTTTCGGTTTTTCCGTGTAGTTCAAACGTATTTTTTTTGCTTTACGTGGCGGGGCGTTAATTTAGGTCTTGTGGTTGAATGGCAAGCAAATGCAAAGGACAAATGGCATCAATTTAGAAAGGCAGAGCATTTATCCAATCGCATTGGCGAATTGACCAAACCCGCAACGGACTACGGACAATTAACCACGGGCAATAAATAACAACTGACCACAGACAGCAAGACAATAAAAAATGGGTATTTCAGAGTTTTGAAAAAATTCTCAAGTGGGCAAAAAAAGTGACTATGACTTGCTTTTTTATCAGTATAATCAACTATGTATAGCGTTCTATTTTTTAAAAAGCTATCGTTCTGGGACATAGGCCAAAATGAGCATTTTTGAAAGTCTGAAAATGGAGGAGCTAAAAAAAATGAAAAATTTTGACCGCAATATGATGGGTTGATTTTTTTATATTTATACTATATGTTGTGTAAAATGATGAAAGGAGGGAAAATGTGAAAAGTTCCGAAAAGATGATGGCGCCATTATTGCAATTGCAGCTAAATTTTTTGGCAAAAAAACGGCCGAAAAAAGTAGGGTTTAACCTTCTGTTTTTATATGGAATAATTTTTTGGCCGGGGTACGAACGTTGACCCGATAGTGAAGGGGATTGAGACAAATAATGTCTTTTCTGTCGTTCTTAATATGGAAAATTGTACGAACGTTGACCCGATAGTGAAGGGGATTGAGACGGATTGTATGTGGCGACTTCGACCCAGGTACTTCTTGTACGAACGTTGACCCGCTAATGAAGGGGAGATTGGTCCGTTGTCAGTAGCCCGTTGTCCGTTGCAAAAGCACAGATAAGAAATGCATTTGGTTGGCATCGCGGCGGGGCATTAATTCAGTCCTGCGGTTGAATCGGCAAAAAAAACAAAAAACAAAAACCAAAGGACAAATGACAGCAAATCGGCAGGGCAGAGCATTTATCCAACGGCGCTGGCGAATTGACCAAACCCCCCACGGACAACGGACAACTGACCACGGACAGCGTAGCATCGCATTTATCCAACGGCGCTGGCAAACCGACCAAACCCGCAACGGACCACGGACCACGGACCACTGACAACGGACAATTAACCACGGACAATTAACAACAGACAGCGAAACGAAATAACACAAAAAAAAGGAGTTGGAGCATTGAGCTGGATGTCAGAGGCGGCGTGATTCGGAAGAATCCGGGAATTTTGGGATACGGGGAGTGAGAAATGGGGAAGATCAATGTTTTAAATCAGGACATAACCGTTATGTCGATAAAAGAAGATGATTACATCTCATTGACCGATATCGCTCGTTATAAAAATCAGGAACGTACGGATGACTTGATTCGGAATTGGTTGCGAAATCGCAATACCTTGGAATTTTTGGGTATTTGGGAACATCTCAACAACTCCGGTTTTAAACCCGTCGAATTCGACGGGTTTAGAGTTCAGGCGGGACTCAACAGCTTCACCCTGACCCCCAAGCAATGGATCGAAAATTAATCAGATAGCCATTCACCAAATGACCCTGCTCGCCGGTGATGAACGGATGAAACTGCCGAATGCAAGCGCCAAAAAAACAAAGGACAAATGACCCCAAATCAGAATACCGACCAGCAAAGAATGGCGCGGCGGCGAGTCATCTGCCCATTTTCGGTGTTAAACCGGGCAAACTTTCAAAAAAGCGCTGGCACTGGACGTCCACCAAACGGCATCGTTAACTTCAAGTCACTGATATTTAAGCGCATAAAAAACGGCTTGATTTTTTTATTATTTGCTGTATTTTAAATGTAGCGCAATTGTCAATACAAAAAAAATAGATTTAGAGATTTGGAGGCTTAGGAGTAAATGATGGGAAAAACAGCGACCATTCAAACCCGCGTTGATCCTGCGGTAAAAAATAGCGCGCAAATTATATTGAAAAAATTAAATATTTCGATGTCAGAGGCTATCTCAATGTACCTTTCGCAGATTGCATTGCACAATGGGATTCCCTTTGAAATTAAAATACCCAATGAACTCACAGCTAAAACTCTCAAGAATTCTGAAAATGGAACCGCATTAAACACAGTCGATTCTGTGGACACATTATTTCAGGAGCTTGATGGTTGAATTTGCATTATACCACTCAATTTAAGAAAGACTATAAAAGGGTAAAGAAACAGAACAAAGACATTTCAAAATTGAGAACCGCCATTGAAAAACTATCATCGGGAGAGCCTTTGGAGCCAAGCTATCGTGACCATCCATTATCCGGAAACTGGAAAGATCACCGCGATTGCCACATTGAACCAGATTGGATTTTAATCTATCGAATCACCCCCGGAGAGCTGTGCCTTGAAAGAACCGGATCGCATTCCGACCTGTTTAAAAAATAGTGATTATCGGAAGCGAACGCCGCGCTTTAGTGGCGCGCGGTTTTTTGCGCGTCCGATGGGGGAAGGGATTATGCGCGGCCTATAAAGACGTTGACAATATCAGAAGCCAATTTTTGGTTTTTTTCCGTTGTTTGTGGCAAAGAACACAGGCAAGTTATGAATTTGGTTGGCGTGGCGGCGGGGCGTTTATCCATGTTTTGAAAAAAAATGCCGGTGGGCAAAAAAAGTGACTATGGCTTGCTTTTTTATCAGTATAATCAGCTATGTATGGCGGTCTATTTTTTAAAAAGATAGCGTTCTTGGACATGGCCCAAAATGAGCGTTTTTGAAAGTCTGAAAATGGCGGGGCTAAAAAAAATAAAAAATTTTGACCGCAATATGAGGGGTTGACTTTTTGATATAAGTACTATATGTTGTGCAAAATGATGAAAGGAGGGCAAATGTGAAAAGTTTGGAAAAGATGATGGCGCCATTATTGCAATTGCAGCTAAATTTTTTGGCGAAAAATCGACCGAAAAAAGTAGGGTTTAACCTGCTGTTTTTATATGGAATAATTTTTCGGCCGGGGTACGAACGTTGACCCGATAGTGAAGGGGATTGAGACCACAAATAACGGTCTATAAAAGTTTTTCATGCTGTGTACGAACGTTGACCCGATAGTGAAGGGGATTGAGACGTAAACTTGAACTCGGAGGATATATTTCAATAAACGGTACGAACGTTGACCCGATAGTGAAGGGGATTGAGACTGGATTCTGTCCCACAATGTACTCTGCCCTTCGTACGAACGTTGACCCGATAGTGAAGGGGATTGAGACGGCAAAACTTGTGGCCCACTGCCTCATCGACTGAGTAGGTACGAACGTTGACCCGATAGTGAAGGGGATTGAGACTGTTTCTTTCTCTTACCTTTGTAAAGCCCGGAAGAAGTACGAACGTTGACCCGATAGTGAAGGGGATTGAGACAAGAAATATGCGAACATCATTGTCATGATGATCGTCTCAGTACGAACGTTGACCCGATAGTGAAGGGGATTGAGACCTCATAACAGATTTATCAATTCTATCAACAGTAATAGTACGAACGTTGACCCGCTAATGAAGGGGATTGAGACTCGCAAGAACGATCTTGTAATCTCTATCGTCATGTACGAACTTTGACCCGCTAATGAAGGGGAGAATAGTCAGTTGTCCGTCAATGTCATTAACTTAAGGGGAGATCAATTCAGAATAAAAATTCAATCTATTGGATTTTCCATCGAATCTATTTTTATTTTTTTCACATTGCCAATCAAATTTTTCTTAAGTTAATGGCATTGAGTTGTCCGTAGTCCGTTGCAAAAGCACAGATAAGAAATGCATTTGTTTGGCGTGGCAAAGGGGCATTAATTTAGTCTTGTGGTTGAATTGACAGAAAAAAAGAAAGGACAAATGGCCTCAACTTGGCAAGTCAGCGCATTTATCCACTGACGCTGGCAAACCGAGCAAACCCGCCACGGACAACGAAGCGAATGCGTCTTGTCCCAGTCTCTGTTATTTGATATTGGAGAGGGAATTTCGAGGATTTTTAATGAAAATTTTATCATTAGAATCTAACGGGGGAAATGGCGGTTGAAGTAAAAATAGTTGATCAGGGAATATAACTTGGAAAATCGGAAAGCAAATGACATCGCTGTCGAGAAAATAAAAAATCATTGGGTTGAGACTTCATCTGATGATTTTAAAACGATGAACGAACTGTTCAAATCAAAATCGTATAACTGGGCTTTATTTGTCGGGCACATATCTGTGGAGAAATTGCTTAAAGCGTTATACGTAAAATTACATTTAAAACATGCGCCGCCCATCCACAATTTATACAGATTGGCGGAGTTATGCCGGATTGAATTGACCGACGAATGCTCTGACTGGCTGGATATAATGACATCATTTAATATAAACGCCCGATACGATGATTACAGGAAAGAGTTTTACAATCTTTGCACTATTGAATACACTGAGTTATGGATGGCCCGGATAAAGGAGTTGCGCGAATGGATAAAAAAGATGCTTTAAGCCTGGCCCGGCAATATGCGTCAGTAATAAAGGCAAATTACGACTGCGATCGGATATTCCTTTTCGGATCATACGCAACGGACGCCCATCACGATGAAAGTGATATTGACATTGCCGTCATTCTGAAGGAATTTGAAAATTCGATGGATATGCGGTTGGAATTAATGAGACTGAGGCGCAAAATTGACAGCAGGATCGAGCCGCATCCTTTCAGAGAGAAAGATTTCAATATGTCAGATCCGGTTGCGTATGAAATATTGAAGCATGGCCGGAGAATTGACGCCGATTAGAACTGGAGGCTTTGAAATCGTCCATGTTCGGTGTCAGGCGTCCGTTGCAAAGAGCGCAGATTATTGGTCCGTTGTCTGTGGCAAAAGCACACGCAATTTATGTGGTCGGTTTGCATCACGGTGGGGCATTAATTCGGTTTTGTGATTGAGTGGAAAAAAAATAAAGGGCAAATGGCGTCGATTTGCCAAGGCAGAGCATTTATCCAGCGGCCCTTTCGAATGGCCTATCCCCGCAACGGACCACAGACAATAAATAACACCTGACCACAGACAGCGGGGCAATGAAAAATGGATATTTCGGAGTTTTGAAAAAATTTGTCGGTGGGCAAAAAAAGTGACTATGACTTGCTTTTTTATCAGTATAATCAGGTATGTAGGAAGTTCTATTTTTTAAAAAGCTAGCGTTCTTGGACATGGCCCAAAATGAGCGTTTTTGAAAGTCTGAAAATGGAGGGGCTAAAAAAAATGAAAAATTTTGACCGCAATATGAGGGGTTGACTTTTTGATATAAGTACTATATGTTGTGCAAAATGATGAAAGGAGGGAAAATGTGAAAAGTTCCGAAAACATGATGGCGCCATTATTGCAATTGCAGCTAAATTTTTTGGCGAAAAATCGACCGAAAAAAGTAGGGTTTAACCTGCTGTTTTTATATGGAATAATTTTTCGGCCGGGGTACGAACGTTGACCCGCTAATGAAGGGGATTGAGACCACACAAGACAATCGAATCCGGATGCGAATCCAGTACGAACGTTGACCCGCTAATGAAGGGGATTGAGACAGTCAGTGCTGTTGCAATAAACACTGAACAGGAGTACGAACGTTGACCCGCTAATGAAGGGGATTGAGACAGTATTTTCTTGTTGATGCGTAAAGAAGAAAAGTACGAACGTTGACCCGCTAATGAAGGGGATTGAGACAATATCCATTTCACCAAAAACACTGCACTTTACTGTACGAACGTTGACCCGCTAATGAAGGGGATTGAGACAGCTTCACTCTCGACCGAAGGGCGAGCGCCAACTTCAGGTACGAACGTTGACCCGCTAATGAAGGGGATTGAGACTCATCGTACCAATCAGTGTCCAAGTTTTTTCAAGCATGTACGAACGTTGACCCGCTAATGAAGGGAAGAATAGTCAGTTGTCCGTAGTCCGTAGTCCGTTGTCCGTTGCAAAAGCACAGATAAGAAATGCATTTGGTTGGCGTGGCAACGGGGCATTAATTCAATCGTGTGGTTGAATCGGCAAAAAAACAAAAACCAAAGGACAAATGACCCCAAATCAGAATACCGACCCAGCAAATAATGGCGCGGTGGTTGGGTTGGTAGAGACAAAGGCATGCCTTTGTCTCTAAGGATGCATCGGTTCGCCAGGGCAGAGCATTGATCCAATGGTATCCAAACGGCGCTGGCAAACCGACTCGCCCCGCGACGGACCACGGACATCGTAGCGAATTGAGAAATAAAAGATATCGGGACCGTAATATGGAAAAAGAAATAATAGTCAGATTGCATTCAGATTTTGAAAAAGTGGTTGAAAAAGATACTGAAACAGGCGCTGAATTTTGGTATGCAAGAGATTTGCAAAAGTTGCTTGAGTATAAAGAATGGCGCAATTTTACATCTGTAATCAAAAAAGCAAAAACATCATGCAAAAATTCAGGACAGTTGCCATCTGATCATTTTGTTGAAGGCAACAAAACGATCAAAATGCCTAAAGGCGCGACAAAAGAGATACCCGATATTATTCTTACGAGATATGCGTGCTATTTAATAGCGCAAAATGGCGATCCGACTAAATATGCCATTTCATTCGCTCAAACATATTTTGCCGTCCAAACAAGAAAACAAGAAATTATTAAAAGGCATCTGGCTGAAATCGAGCGTGTGAACGCTCGAAAAAAGTTATCGAAATCGGAAAAGGTTTTATCGGGGATAATTTTTGAACGTTTGGGTGATGGAAGAGGGTTTGGTCGGATTCGCAGCAAGGGGGACAAAGCTCTTTTTGGAGGCGCCACCACACAGGATATGAAAAATCGCCTTGAGGTTCCCAAAAACCGCCCGCTTGCCATATCCAACGCCTGAAATGAAACCAAAAGTTTCCGCATAGACCAGTGGTCCGGGAAACATAGAAAAATACGAGAGGCGGCAAAAATAATTCTTTGCCGCCTTTGTTATTGAACGCCCGAAATGGAGCAGGGTCAGGCCCCGCCATTGCCTCCATACGACTCCGCGCCTTTTGGCCGGGGTCTTTTTTTTTGTAGAGACGCAAAAATTTGCGTCCTCGTCATGATGCATAAATGCCAATCTGAAATAACGTATCGAAACATCGCGAAAAACGAGAACAGAAGATGAAAAGGGTAGCGCGGGCGAGGGATTTAAATTTTTCAGCTACGAAAATAATGAAAACAAATAACAAAAGGACGCGAAAGAAGAGCTTTTTATAATTTTACACTCCTTGAATCCAAGTCTGCCTGAAAAAAAAAAGCTTGAAAAAGGTATCAATTGATACTATATATAAGCATATGAAAAGACCGTCTCACCGAGAAATTAATGGAAAGATAAAAAAAGCAAAAAAGGCCGTGGCCCAAGGACGCGTCAAACAAATCAACCGAGCCGCAATGGTGTCGGACGCTCTGGAGTCAGGCGATCTGTTTGAAGATGATTTTTTGGATATTCTCTCTGATTTGTTAGACCGCACAACTCCAGAGCATTATACAGGAGCCAAACCTCCGCAAAGATCATATGAAACGGTGATCAAAGGAATGGATCTTTTTGCTTTTAGCGTGAGAAGCCAGATTCTTGATCGGCCATATTCTTGATCGGATGATATATTACAAATTTTGTATAAAAAATAACTGCTGTTATGTGGTCTCTCTGCACAAAGATAGAGGGAGGGAGTAATATTATGGCAACGTTAAAAGAATATTGCCCGGTTTGTGAAAAAGAGATGGCGCTGACGGAAATGGATAAAAGCATGGTCTTTAGAGGCATTGAAATCAGCTATAAAGACCACGCGTATGTTTGCGCAGATTGTGGGATGGAAGTCGGGACAACAGAGCAAACCGGCAGGATGCAAAAATCGGTTTCAGACGCTTATCGCAAAGCGACGGGATTATTGACCGGCGAAGAGATTCGAAAATACAGGAAACAAATAGCCTTAAGCCAAAAAGGACTCGCGGATAAAATGACCGTGGGGATTGCCAGTATCAAGCGCTGGGAGGGAGGCATTATTCAAAGCAAGTCAATGGATAAAGCCCTTCGGGCCGCCTTTTGGAACAGTGAGTTTACGAACGACTATACCGGGAATCGAAAATTTTCGATTTCAAGAGTCAAGCGGGTGGTAAAATACTTTGAATCGCTTTTAAAACAACGCCTTTTGCTGAAAGGCGACAAGTTGCTTTTTATGGCCAAGTATCTGTGGTACGCTGATTTTGTGGCGCATAGAGAAACAGGGAAGAGTATGACAGGGGCCACATATGCGGCCCTTCCATATGGCCCTCAATTTAATAATTACAAGGAATTGATCGACCCGATAAAAAAAGCGGATCAAACAGAGGCTGAGCCGTTTACTCCAGAGGAAATAAGTATTTTAACTAAAATCGCGGACACTTTTCCAATCGCCCAAAAAGTGTATGACGCCTCGCATCTGGAAACCATTTGGAAAAAAAGGGAAACCGGAGAAATTATTTTATATTCCAACTCGTCGAAATTAATAGGGTTGTGACGCGGCCGCGAAATGGTCCGTTGTCCGTTGCAAAAGCACAGATAAGAAATGTATTTGGTTGGCGTGGCAAAGGGGCATTAATTCAGTCCTGCGGTTGAATCGGCAAAAAAACAAAAACCAAGGACAAATGACCCCAAATCAGAATACCGACCCAGCAAAGAATGGCGCGGCGGTTGGGTTGGTAGAGACAAGGCATGCCTTTGTCTCTACGGATGCATCGGTTTGCCAAGGTAGCGCATTCATCCAACGGCGCCAGCCAACCCCCTAAACCCGCAACGGACAATCAACCCCGGACCACGGACCACTCACCCCGGACAATCAACGACTAAATTTGACCTCGCGAGCGCTTGCGCCCTTGCCTTCGGGCGGCGGTTATGTTAATAAGCGGTGGGGTTCAAGAAATCGTTAAATAAACAGCCATAAAAGCGCCTTGGAATGGGGCGGATCCCGCAAAACCCAATTTAAAGCCCAACGCAAAACCCGGTTTAAAATTAAGAGGCGAGACGCAAATCCCGGTTTAAAATTAAGACGCGCGGGGAAAAACGCCAGTCCAAATAAGAGACGTTCGCAAAAAAGCGCGAGCCCGCCGCTTTCCGCCAAGGGCCAAAGCGCCATATAGAGAGCAAGAGCACACATGAGCCAATTTAAAGAAAATCTGCAATTTTATCTGATCAAAAGCGTTTTGATGACGTTGTCGCTTTTCCCCAGAAAATTCATGGGGTGGTTTGGAAAACCTCTGGGGCGTCTCTGGCTTTTGGTTGACAAGCGTCACCGGGACATTGCCAGCGACAACATCGCCCAGGCCTACGGCTATGACATCAGCGATCCCCGCGTGGGCGAGTTGGTCCGGGCGAATTTCATCCAGCTGGCCCGATCCGTGTTGGAAATGCCCTCCCTTTTCAGATTAAGCAAAAAGAATGTGGACTCCTACGCGGAATTTGAAAACATGCATTATTTGACGGACGAGGTCGCCAAAGGAAAAGGCGTTCTGGCGCTCACGGCGCATCTGGGAAACTGGGAGTTGATGAGTCTTTCCGTTTCATGCAAAACCGACATTCCCATTTATGAGCTGGTCCGGCCTTTGGATTCTCCGCCTTTGGATCGAATCGTCTCCGAATTAAGGACTCGAACCGGAAACCGATTTATAGACAAGGATCAATGTGCGGACGAGGTCAGAGAGCTGCTTGGCAAAAACAGCCTCATCGCCATTTTGCTGGATCAGAACGCGTCATGGTACGAAGGGGTTTATGTCCCCTTTTTCGGGCGAACCGCTTGCACAAACAAAGGGATGGCCGCTTTTGCTCTTTCCTGCGGCGCGTCGGTGGTTCCGGTCTTTAATTTCCGTCAGGAAGATGGAAGATACAAGGTGGTGTTTGACAAACCCGTGGAGTTGATACGAACCGACGATTTTAAAAGCGACCTCATTGAAAACACAAAACAGTTTAACGATGTCATTGAAAAATATGTGCGGATGGCTCCTGACAACTGGCTCTGGGTTCACCGCCGCTGGAGAATAAAAGATATTCCCGAAGAGGCCAGGGATAAAATTAAGGGGGAGCTTTGATGGCGTCGTAAAAAATCCGATCTACTGCGTTGTAGTGGTTTTTCACTCGTTCGGCATACTAAATGTATGGCCTCACTCCCGAAAAACCACTACGCCTTGTATATCGAATTTTTTGACTTAGCCATCCGTGCTTTTTTACGAGTTTATAAGCTTTGAGAGTTGACGAACCTTTGTGGATCCACTCTCCCGGCGCCTTGATAATAAACAAAGGGTCTTGATAGCAAACAAAGGGTCTTGATAAAAATTAAGACGCCTTGATAAAAAGCAAGACGTCTTAATAACAAACAAGGCGCATTAATAACTAACAAAGCGTATTAATAATAAATAAAGGGTCTTGATAAAAACTCAAGTCGCATCGACAAGCTCAAGGCAGGCCTTGGCCACGTCATCCACGGCGATGCGGTTGATATCCTCTTTTTCCCTGAACCATGCGAATTTTTCGGTCATGGGGGCCACATTTTCAGGGGTTCCCGTGGAAAAAAGGGTGACCACCGGCAAGCCAAACGCCGCCGCCAGATGTCCGGGGCCGGTGTCGTTGGAGACCAGAAGTCGGCATTCGCACAGATCGCGGATAAAATCATCGAAATCGGCGTGGCATGACAGATCCCATCCGTTTTCAGAACAGGCCTGTTGAAACGTCGGAATCAGGGATTTTTCTTCCGGCCCGGCAAAGATGCGTATGCCGAGCCCGTTTTCAGAGAGCGCTTGTGCCAGCCGCAAAAAATGATCCTCGCTCCAGCGTCTGGATTCGGTGGAGGCGCCGATGTTGAGGCCGATGAGACCAGACGGCCGGGGCCCCTGCTTTTTGGGCGTGGGTGGATCAAGACGGGGAAACGATCGGCCCGCCGGGGGATCTTCGTTGAAAGCGCCGGCCACGGCCCGGATAAAATAGTCGACCCGATGCTCTTTTTCCCAGTCTCCGGTGATGGGGATGTTGTAAATGCGGCGCCGAAGGGGGGAGCCTTTGATCCTTCCCACACGTTGGTCGGTTCCGCTCAAACGGGCGAGAATGGCGGTTTCTCCAAATCCCTGGAGATCGAACGCCATATCGAAGGCGCGGAACCGAAGGGCGATGAGGGTTTTAAAAACGCCCCATGCCGCGGGTCTCAGAGAGCTGAGTTTTTTAAACCCCCTCCGGTCAATGGGGAAGACCTCGTCCACCAGACCGGATAATTCCGGGATTTTGGCAAAGGCGCTGTCTGTCAGGTAACAGATGTGGCTTTCTGGAAAACGATTTTTTAACCATTGAATGGCGGGCAGCGTCATGATAATGTCCCCCATGCCGGACCAGCGGATAATCAAAAATTTTTTCATTTTAGTTAACGGGCCTTTTTTTATTTATATTTTCATTACATTTTTATTATGTTTTTTTGAATTTTTTACGACGCCGTCATTTTTATTTTTTAAAATTTAAAAATTTTATTTTTTAAATTTTAAAAAATAAAAAACGGTGACAAAGGATAACACCATGACCATCAATCCGGAGCTTTTGTCCATTCTGGCCTGCCCCAAGTGCAAGGGCGACATTCATTTGAATGATTCCGAAGACGGCCTCATCTGCGACGCCTGCGCGCTTTTGTATGAAATCAAAGAGGATATTCCCATTATGCTCATCGACGAAGCCACGCCGATTTCGTGAACCCATTATGAGCAAACCTCGGATCCCCCAGCCAGCCAAACTGGTGATTGGCCTTTTTATGCGCGACACGTCCCTGGTCTGTCCGGCGATGGCGTCTCTGGAAACGGAGTTTGGCCCCCCGGATATCATCAGCCCCTGGATGGATTTTAATTTGACGACCTATTATGAGGCGGAGACCGGCGCCCCTTTGTTCAGACGGATGTTCGCCTTTAAAAGCCTGGTCAGCCAAGACAGCCTGGCCCGGATCAAGCGCGTGTCCAACGCCGTGGAAGACGACTATGTCAAAGACGGAAAACGGCGCGTCAATATTGATCCCGGATACATGACCTCCGAGCGTTTTGTGTTGGCCACCGGGAAAAATTACACCCACAGAATATATGTCGGCCACGGAATTTTCGCCGACTTGACCCTTGTATATCAAAAGGGCGCGTTTTGCAAACTCCCCTGGACATATCCCGATTATTTAGAGGAGAATATGTTGGTCTTTTTGGGAAAAGTCCGGGACAAATACAAAAACGATATGGCCGGAATCAAGGAGTGATGAACCCATGACAATGAGCATGACCGGTTTCGCAATCGCCGAAGCCTTTAATCAGGACGCGGCCATTTCGGTTGAGATACGATCGTACAACAGCCGTAATCTGGATTTGTCTCTCCGCCTTCCAAAGGAGTTGACGGAAATTGAGACATGGGCCAAAAAGACCATTTCCGAAAAGGTGGTCCGGGGACGGGTGGACGTGGTCGTCCGTGTGGATGAGACGCCGTCTGAAACGGATATGTTTGAAATAGACGAGGCCAAAGCCAAGGCCCTGTATCACGTCTATTCCCGTTTAAAAGAGAGTCTGGGCATAGGCGGTGAAATCACCCTGGAGCTTATTTTAAAAAACAACGATGTGATCAGGCCGGCGGAGAGCAAAAAAGATATGGAGGTCTTTGTCCGGGACGCCAAAAGCTGTGTTACCCGCGCCCTGGATGATTTCATCGCCATGCGAAAAACCGAAGGGGATCACATTGAGAGGGATTTTTTAAACCGGCTGGATGACATTGAAAAGAGCCTGGAAGAGATCGGCCGGGAGTCGGTGGGGATGACCGTTTTTTATAAACAGCGTCTGATCAAACGAATATCCGAGTTGACCGCCGGGGTGACTGTGCCTGATCCCGAAAGAATTGATCAGGAGACCGCGTTTATCGCCGACAGAAGCGACATCTCTGAGGAGATCACTCGGATTGAGAGCCACATCAAACAGTTTCGGGAAATATTGAAATCCGAAGAGTCGCCCGGCCGGAAACTGAATTTTTTGATTCAGGAACTCAATCGCGAGTTTAACACCATCGGATCGAAAACCGGCAGCGTCCAAGCGTCCCGGATGGTTTTAGACGCCAAGTCGGAACTGGAAAAAATAAGGGAGCAGGTCCAAAATGTCGAGTAAACCGGGCCGCGCGCCCATGATCAAACAGCGTCTGTTGAATATTGGCTTTGGCGATGTGGTGGCCGTAGAGCGCGTGGTGGCCATTATATCTCCGGCCTCCGCGCCCATGAAGCGGATGAAGGACGACGCCAAAAAAAATCAGCGCCTGGTGGACGCGACCCATGGCCGGAAAACCCGGTCTGTTATTATTATGGACAGCAGGCATGTTGTGTTGTCCTCTGTGCAGGTGGAGACGATTTCAAATCGGTATGAAAACATTGCAAAATCTGAATAATCAGAGGCCGTCAGGCACGAATGCCCCGCCGGGCGAGAGCCTTGGAGCGGGACATCTGTTTGTGGTCTCGGCGCCCTCGGGCGCGGGCAAAACCACCTTGTGCCGGGCGATTTTAAAGCGCTTTGGCGACATCCGCTTTTCCATTTCATCCACCACCCGGAAACCCCGTCCCAATGAGAGGGACGGCGTCGATTATTATTTCATCGACAAACCGGAGTTTCAGCGGAAAATAAAGCGGAGCCAATGGGCCGAATGGGAGGAGATTTACGGGAATTATTACGGAACCTCTTCGGAGTTTGTGGAGCAATGCGTGTCGGCGGGGGAGGATCTGCTGTTGGACATTGATGTGAAAGGCTCAAGGCAACTCTTGAAACGCTATCCGTTTGGCATTGCCATTTTTATCATGCCCCCTTCGCTGGATGCGTTGAGGCAACGCCTGGGCCGCAGGGGAACCGAGACTTCACAGGAGTTGGAACGGCGTCTGTCCATTGCCGAACAAGAGATCAACGCCGGGAAAAATCATCGCCATGTCATCATCAATGACGATCTTGACCGGGCCATCGCCGAGTTTGAGGCCATTATTTTACACTATCGAGGAGCCAAGAAAGCATAAAATATGATGGAAACACTTTATGGAACACACCCGGTCCGCGAAGCTTTGAAAGCGGGGCGGAGAGACTGCCAACGGCTTTTTGTGGAAAAAAGAAAACCATCCCCCCGTCTCAAGCAGATTTTAAGACTCGCTGAATCCAGGGGCGTCCCCGCGGAGCATGTGGGGGAGGATCGCATCGCCAAAATATCGGGAACCGCTCTCCATCAGGGGATCTGCCTTGAGGTCGGCCCCTACCCACTTGAGAACTTTCATGATCTGTTGCAATCTTCCCCGGATTTTTTGCTCCTTTTGGATCAGATCGTCGATCCCAACAACCTGGGCGCCATTTTAAGAACCGCTCTGTGCGCCGGGGTGGACGGGGTCATTATCTCCAAAGATCGCGCCGCAGGGCCTCTGCCATCGGTTTCACGGGCGTCCGCCGGAGCCTTGGAGCATATCCGGCTGACCCGGGTCGTCAACATGGCGAGCACGATAAAAACATTGAAAAAAGAAGGGTTCTGGATTTTCGGCGCGGACGCGGACGGCCAAACGTCGGTGTTCTCGGTGGACTGGACGGCAAAAATCGGCATTGTCATCGGCGGCGAGGGAAAGGGGGTTCGCATGCTGGTGAAAAAAAATTGCGACGCCCTGGTCAAAATCCCCCTTAAAGGGCCGGTTCAGTCTCTGAACGCTTCGGCGGCCAGCGCGGTGATTTTATATGAAGCGGCCCGGCGTCGGGGTCTTTGATCCATGGCGGGGCCTTGCGATCGCGTCGTTAAAAAAAATATAAAGCGGGTGGGCCGCGCTTTTATTCAAGCCGTCTTTCCGTCCCGATGTTTTGTGTGCGGCGCTCTGTTTCACCCTGGGCCAAACGATGTGGCGGACCCAGGGTCCTCTGATGACGCCCGCCTCTGTTTTCGCCAGGAGATGGACTCTTTTTTATGCCCCCAATGCCGGTCTGGTTTTTCCCCGGTCGCCTCCCCCTGTTGCCCCATGTGCGGCGTCATGTTCCAGACCATTGGCGGGGGCGATCATCTCTGCGGCGAGTGTCTGGCCTCCCCGAAAAAGTTTGGCATGGCCCGGGCCCCCGGCGTATTTTCCGGAGAATACAAACAGGCGATACACGCCTTTAAATACAGGAACAGGATCGCTCTGGCCGACCCCCTTGGCCGGATGTTGCTCCATTTTTTTGCGCGCGTCTGGGAACAGAAAAACGTGGATTTGGCCACGCCGGTCCCCCTTCACAAAAAGAGGCTGAGGGAAAGGGGGTTTAACCAGGCGTACCTTTTGATCAGAGACTGGCCCCGCCTCATGGAGACATCCGGTTTCCAGCGCCTTGGATTGCGCGTCGCCCCTGATATTCTTCAAAGAGACAAACAGACCCGATCCCAGACCGGGCTGGACCGGAAGCAACGGATGAAAAACATGAAAAACGCGTTTTCACTGGCGGACGGTCGCCACATTGCCGGAAAACGGATTCTGCTCGTGGACGATGTGTACACCACGGGAGCCACCTTTGAGGAATGCTCAAAGGTTCTTCTGAAAGCCGGCGCGGCCCGGGTCGATGCGCTGTCTCTGGCCCGCGCCATGCCGGGTCTTAATTAAGGTAAGGGCTCGCTGAAATTTTATACCCACCATATAATATTTAGGAATAATATTAGGACAGAGGCGCCATGAGTTTAAAAAAAATAGTGGACGCAAACGAGCTGACAAAAAAAGTCGCGGCGTTGAAAAAATTAAAAAAACGGGTTGTGTTTACCAATGGATGCTTTGATCTGGTCCATGCCGGGCATGTCGCCTGTCTGGAGGAGGCCCGATCCATGGGGGACGCTCTGATCGTGGGTTTAAATTCGGATCAATCGGTCCGGGGGATCAAGGGCCATGAAAGACCCATCATCGGTTGCGGGCAGCGCGCCCAGGTTTTGGCGGGCCTGGAATCCGTGGATTATGTCGCGGCGTTTGACGAGCCCGATCCGTGGAACCTGATCAACGCCGTGAAGCCGGATATTCTTGTCAAAGGCGGAGACTGGGCCAAAGAGGCGGTCATCGGCTCTGACATTGTTGAAAAAAACGGGGGAAAAACCGTTGTGATCCCGGTCATGCCTGATATTTCATCAACGATTATCATTGAAAAAATAATCAAGACATGCGGCAAAAAATAGTGGAAAAAGCTTAAAGGCTCACTGAATAATAAGTGGGCCATTTATTTTTCAGCGAACCCCAACCTGCGGCGCGGCGACGCGGCGGGGCATTTGAAAATTTATCCGGCCTTGACATTGTTTTTTACAGTATTATTTTTGATAGAAAAAGGCGCACGCGTTTAGCGCAGCCCATTCATGCGCGAACCAGAGCGCTTCAGGAGATAAAATTGAACGATAAAACAGATATGAAGGCTGATGAAAAACCGGAAAACGAAAACACCCCGGACGCGGGCTCTGACGCTGACGCCGCCGGAAAAGAGGCGGCGGATAGACCAGAGACCGGGAATGGGGAGGAGATCAAATCCGTCGAGGAGCGACTTGAATCCCAAAAAGAGGAGAGCGCAAAAACATATGAGCGTCTCCAACGGGTTTCCGCGGATTTTGATAATTATAAAAAACGGGCCGCTCGCGATATGTCGGAGCTTCGAAAATTCGCCAATGAGACTCTTTTGAAGGAGTTGCTCACCGTGACGGACAACCTTGAGCGGGCCCTGGATTCCCTGACCGATAAGCAGGGGCCTCCAAAAGAGCTTCTGGAAGGAATTAATCTGACTCTTGGGGGAATATTGAAAATTTTTGAAAAGTTTCATGTCACCCCCCTTGAATCGATGGGCAAGCCATTTAACCCCTGCTTTCATGAGGCGATGATGCGCCAGGCCACCGACGAACACAGCGAGAACACCGTCATACAAGAGATGCAGAAAGGGTACATGCTTCACGACAGGTTGTTGCGTCCGGCATTGGTGGTGGTTTCAGCCCCCGCGTCTGAAACGCCCGCGTGAAACCGGATGAAAAAAAGAGCGTGAAACGTCAAACAAAACCTGAAATAAAATGGAGTCCCGCCATGAACGGGATTTTTTAAAGAATCTGTTCGTTTCATCAGAAACGTCAATATATCATTGGAACACAGCAATATAAAAAACGTCATATAAAAAAATGGCTGGCTTGGTTTGGGGTCGTCTGATTCCGTTTGGCTATATATTTTTATATGGAAGCGTTTTATAATGGGTCCTTATTTATAATGGACCAAGGAGGAAGGATAAAATGGGAAAAGTAATAGGAATAGATCTGGGAACCACAAATTCCTGCGTAGCGGTAATGGAGGGGGGCGACGCCAAGGTGATACCGAATCCCGAGGGAGGCCGCACAACGCCTTCCATCGTCGCCGTATCAGAGACCGGAGAGAGACTGGTGGGGCAGATCGCCAAACGTCAGGCCATCACCAATCCGGAGAATACGGTTTTTGGGGTTAAACGGCTGATTGGCCGCAAGTACGACTCCAAAGAGGTTCAAACCGACATGAAGATTCTTCCGTATAAAATTAAAAAAGCGGAGAATGGAGATGTGAGGATCGACCTCAGGGGGAAGTTGAACAGCCCGGCTGAAATTTCGTCCTTTATTCTTGCCAATATCAAAAAAACCGCTGAAGAATATCTTGGGGAAGAGGTGACCGACGCGGTCATCACGACGCCCGCCTATTTTAATGACAGCCAGCGCCAGGCGACCAAGGACGCCGGAAAAATCGCGGGGCTCAATGTGCTTAGAATCATCAATGAGCCCACAGCCGCCTCCCTTGCGTACGGTCTGGACAAGAAAAAAGAAGAGAAAATAGTGGTGTTTGACCTTGGGGGCGGGACGTTTGACGTGTCCATACTGGAAATAGGCGAGGGGGTTTTTGAAGTCAAATCGACCAACGGCGACACTCATCTGGGCGGGGAAGACTTTGATCTTCGTCTGATTGATTACCTCGCCGATGAATTCAAGAAAGACCAGGGAATTGACATCCGAAGCGACAAGATGGCGTTGCAGCGTCTGAAAGAGGCGGCGGAAAAGGCCAAGATGGAGCTTTCCACGTCGGTTGAGACAGACATCAATCTCCCGTTTATCACCGCCGACGCCAGCGGCCCCAAACATTTGAATATCAAAATAACGCGGGCCAAGCTGGAGTCTTTGGTCGGCGATCTGCTTGACAGTCTGGAACGACCATGCAAAACCGCCATGAAAGACGCGGGAATGACCCCTTCGGATATCAGCGAGGTGGTGCTTGTGGGTGGCATGACGCGTATGCCGGCGGTTCAGGCGCGGTTAAAGAAGATTTTTGGCAAAGATCCGCACAAGGGAGTCAATCCCGATGAAGTGGTGGCCTTGGGCGCCGCGATTCAGGGAGGGGTGTTGAGGGGCGATGTCAAAGACGTGCTTCTTCTGGATGTGACCCCGTTGTCTCTGGGCATTGAAACCCTGGGCGGAGTCATGACGCGGTTGATTGAGAAAAACACCACGATTCCGGCAAAGAAAAGCCAGACCTTTTCAACCGCCGCGGACAACCAGCCCGCCGTTTCCATTCATGTGTTGCAGGGGGAGCGGGAGATGGTTGACGGGAACAAGACCCTTGGCCGCTTTGAGCTTGTGGGAATTCCCCCGGCGCCGCGCGGATTGCCCCAGATTGAAGTGACCTTTGATATAGACGCCAACGGCATTGTCAATGTCTCCGCAAAGGATATGGCCACATCCAAGGAACAGTCGATTCAGATCACCGCGTCCTCGGGACTGCCCCAGGAGGAGATCGACCGGCTGATCAAAGACGCTGAATTGCACGCCGAAGAGGACAAAAAGAAAAAAGAACTCGTGGATGCCAAAAACAACGCCGATTCGTTGATCTATGCCACTGAAAAATCGATCAAGGATTTGGGCGAGAAGGTGGACGCCGAGACAAAATCCAAGGCGGAAGCCGCCATAGCCTCTCTGAAAACGGCCATGGAAGGTCAAGACCCCGAGGAGATGAAACGTCTGTCTGAAGAATTGACCCAGGTCTCTCACAAACTGGCCGAGGCCGTCTATCAGCAGGCCGCTCAGGCTGGCGAAGGCCAGGACGAGGCCGCGGGCGGGGACGATTCGGCCCAGCCCGATGACGATGTGGTGGACGCCGATTTTGAAGAGGTGAAAAAAGACGAGAAAAAATAAGAGCCAACCCGGCCATTGATTTGATGGAGGCATTCATCAAATCAATGGCTTATTTATCTTTTGCCCGCCCCTGTTCCCTATAGGGGCGGGCGTTTTTGAAAGTGACCCCCGTGATAAAAAATCCAGCCCTAAAAAATTCATTTTGTTCCATTCCATTTTTGACCCTTCTTCTTTTTTCTTTGTTTTCAGGCCTGTTTTTTTGGCAGGGGGAGTCTATGGCCATGGATTCCGAGGTGGACGCGATCGTTGAAAAATTGGAAAAAAAATATTTCCAGGCCAACTTTTCCGCTGATTTTTTTCAGACATCGACCATCAAAGCCCTGGACATCAGCGACGTGGCTCAGGGGAGGGGGTATTTTAAATCTCCCGACAAGATGAGATGGGAATATGAGACGCCTGAAAAACAGACCATCCTGTCCGACGGCGCCACGCTGTGGATATATCAGCCCGAAGACCGCCAGGTCATGATCGGAGATTCCGCCTCTTTTTTCGGCGGCGGAAAGGGGGGCGGGTTTTTGATGTTTATTCAGAGCATGAAGCAGCGATTTAATGTGTCTTCGGAAACCCTGCCATCCAAGGATTTTTACGCCCTGAAATTGACGCCTGTCAAAGAAAAGCAGGAGATTGAGTCCATTCGCCTTTTGATTTCCAAAAAAACATATCAGCTGTTTGAAATTTCAACCCGAATGGTTTATGGCGATGAAACGGTGATCACCATGAAAAATATCACGTTTGGGGAAACATTTGACGATTCCATGTTTAAGTTTGTCGTCCCCAAAGGGCTGGATGTGATAAAGATGGATTGAGCCATTTCTAAACTCTGGCTCGGGTTTCCATGAGCCGATCTCTCATGCTTTGGACTTAACTTCCCACCCGCGCCTGAGCCTGGCCCTTATTTTAAATAATCTTGACACCTGCGGCCAATTGGATTAAATATATTTTTTTTGTTCCCGTGTCCGTGAATGATCATTCATGGGCGCGGCGCGGTGGTTTAAAAAATAGACAGGGCGTTAAAAAAGGCGCCGAAAGTCGATGAAAAATGGAACAAACGAGCGAAACTTTTAAAAAAAGAAAAGAAAAAATATCCGGTTTGAAAAATGACGGCGTCGCGCTTTTCCCCAACGATTTTGTGGTGAGCCACAATGTGGGCGAGATCAGGGAGATCATTGACGCGCTGGATTCTGAAATAAAGGAAGACTCCCGCCTGTTTAGCGCGGCCGGAAGAATGATGGCCGTAAACCGGTTTGGGAAGTCGTCATTCGCCCGGTTTAAGGATGGAACCGGGCAACAACTCCAGGCCTATATCCACAAAGACAAAGTGGGGGCGGATGCCCACGAGCTTTTTAAACGTCTGGATATCGGCGATTTTATAGGGATTAAAGGCTCGTTGTTTAAAACAAAAACAGGGGAATGGAGCCTTCTGGCCAGTGAGTTGACCCTGGTTTCCAAAGCGTTGCGGGCGCTTCCTGAAAAGTTTCATGGCCTTAAAGACCAGGAAAAACGTTATCGTCGCCGGTATCTTGATCTGATCATGAATCAGGATTCCCGTGACATATTTGTAAAGCGGGCCAAAATAATCAAAGCCATCCGCGATTTTCTGACGGACCGCGATTTTCTTGAGGCCGAGACTCCCATGATGCATCCGATTGCCGGAGGCGCCGAGGCCGAGCCGTTTAAGACCCATCACAATGCTCTGGGAATGGATCTCTACCTTCGAATCGCTCCGGAGCTGTATTTAAAGCGTCTGGTGGTGGGCGGGTTTGAACGGGTGTTTGAAATCAATCGGAATTTCAGAAACGAAGGGATATCGACCCGACACAATCCTGAATTCACCATGATCGAATTTTACCAGGCCTACGCCGATTACAAACACCTCATGAAACTGACCCGCGAGATGTTTGCGCATGTCTGCCGGGAGGCGGTGGGAACCACGGTGATACCCTACCAGGGCCAGGAGATCGACCTGGGAGGCCCATGGCGCGAAATGACCCTGCTCTCCTCTCTTGAGACCATCGGCGGCCTTGATCCGGCCATTTTAGACGATAAAGAGGCCCTTTTGGAGTTTGCCGCCTCAAAACAGATCACGCTGACAAAGACGGAACGCATTGGCAAAATCATCACGAAGTTGTTCGATGTTCTGGTGGAGCCAAAACTGATTCAACCCACGTTTATCACCCGCTATCCCGCGGAGGTCTCCCCCCTTTCCAGAAAAAGCGACGACGACCCTTTGTTTACGGATCGTTTTGAGCTTTTTATCGCCGGGTATGAGATCGCCAATGGCTTTTCCGAGCTCAACGACCCTGAAGATCAAAAAAATCGCTTTCTTGATCAGGTGGAAAATAAAAAGGCCGGCGACAAGGAGGCCCATAATATGGACGAAGATTACATTGAAGCTTTGGAATACGGCATGCCCCCCACGGCGGGCGAAGGCATTGGGATCGATCGACTCACCATGCTTTTGACCGATTCCGCGTCCATTCGCGAAGTGATCCTGTTCCCCCAAATGAAACGAAATTAAAAAAAAGATTATTTTGCCATGTCCTTTGAGTTTTTTATCGGGCGCCGCTACTTTAAGGCGAAACAGAAGCGCTCGTTTATTTCATTGATCACATTTTTGTCCACGGCCGGGGTGGCGGTGGGCGTCATGGCATTGATCGTGGTCATCGCCGTCATGTCGGGGTTTGAAACGGATCTCAAGGCCCGCATTCTGGGCGGGCAGGCGCATATTTCGTTGATGCGTTACGGGGGCGGGTTTAAAAATTATAAAGAGACCATACATACTGTTGAAAAAATGGACGGGGTCGAAGCGGCCACGCCTTTTATTTACACGCAGGTGATGTTGCGAACGGCTCGTGGATTGTCGGGAGCGGTTTTGCGGGGCATTGATCCCGATTCCTCGGGGCGCGTTTTAACCACTTTGAAAGGCATATCCTTTGAAGACCCGCCGGAGGAAACGACCGGGAAGGGTTCGTCGGCCACGGCGCCGGGCATTGTTTTGGGAAGCGAGCTGGCCAAAAACTTAAATATTTTAAAGGGCGACACGTTATATATTATTTCGGCCCGGGGAATCATCTCCCCCATCGGGCATGTGCCGGGCATGAAACGGTTCCGGGTGACCGGTTTTTTTCAATCCGGCCTGTATGAATTCGACGGTTCCTTCGCCTACATCCATATTAAGGACGCCCAGAGAATTCTTGGAATGGAGGGTGAAGTCACCGGCGTGGACGTTAAAATAAAAGATGTTTACAGCGCCAAAACCATTTCACAAAAAATCAGCGACTCCCTGGGCTTTTCCTATTATTCACGGGACTGGATGGAGATGAATCAAAACCTTTTTTCAGCGTTGAAGCTTGAAAAAACGGTCATGTTTATTATTTTGACCCTGATCATCCTTGTCGCGGCCTTTAACATCGCCAGCTCCCTGATCATGATGGTGATGGAAAAAACCCGGGACATTGCTATTTTAAAAGCCATGGGGGCGTCAAATAAGAGCATTCGAAAAATTTTTGTGTTCAGAGGCATGGCCACGGGCCTGATCGGCTCCGTCTCGGGAATGTGCCTCGGTTTTTTCATATGCGCGATCCTGAAACGCTACAGCATTTTTCAGCTCCCGGGGGATGTCTATTATTTTTCAACAAAATTGCCTGTGAGACTGGAGATGATGGATGTGAGCCTGATTATGTTGTCCACTCTTCTGATATGTTTTCTGGCGACTCTTTACCCGTCTTACAAGGCGTCGGGACTTGACCCCGTTGAGGCCATCCGATATAGTTGATGGCGATTTACGGTCTTGGACCCGGGTTGCGCGACAAAGACGCGTTATTTTTCAGCGAGCCATAGTCCCGCCCGGCGCAAACGGACTCCCATTGGGTTTCACCCCCTGATCCGACGGGGGGCGGCGGCGGTCATGATTCAGGATTCTTACGAGCTCGCAAGAAAAAAGGTCGAGCTGTTTTTTTTTCTATTGAGCCACCCAAGGAGCAAAGCGACATGGAGGAAGCGTTCTCAAGAACGATTTTAGAGGCGTCGAGTTTAAAAAAAGAATACCGGCAAAGTGGCGAGTCGATTAAGGTTTTGAACGGGGTCGATTTTAAAATCGACGCCGGAGAAACCGTGGCGGTGATGGGCCAGTCCGGCATCGGGAAGTCTTCTCTTCTCCACATCATGGGGGCCCTTGATCGGCCGTGCGACGGAACGCTTTTTTTTAAAGGGGAAAACATATTTCAATACAATGACCTTCGACTGGCCGAGTTTAGAAACCGATCCATCGGTTTTGTCTTCCAGTTCCATCATTTGCTCAAAGAATTTTCCGCGCTGGAAAATACGATGATGCCGATGCTGATTCGGGGCGCGTCCAAGAATCAGGCCCAGGTCGCCGCAAGGGCGGTTTTGGAGCGGGTGGATATGAATCGCCGGTCGTCTCACATGGTGGGAAAACTTTCAGGGGGCGAAAGACAGCGGGTGGCGCTGGCCAGAGCCTTGATTTGCAACCCATCGGTTTTATTGGCTGATGAGCCGACCGGAAATCTTGACAAAAAAAACAGCGATCAAATCCATGAGATGCTTATGGAGATTAACGGGGAGGCTGGCATGACCATGGTGGTGGCGACCCATGACCTGGAACTGGCCGCATGCCTCTCGCGTCGGATGACCATCGTTGACGGAAAGATAGAGGAAGATCAATAGGCTTTTCACATAATTTTTTTTAAAAGGATATAACATGTTTAAACGATTAAATGTATATATTTTCGCGTTGTTGATCTGTTTTTTTTCAGGCGCCGCACACGCTCAGGGGCCGGTGAATGTGCTTGTGCTGCCCTTTGAGATAAACGCGCCTGAAAATGTGTCATACCTTAAAGAAGAGATGTCGGAGCTTTTAAAAACCCATCTTAAAAATGATGGCGCGACGATTTTGAAACAGGAACGCGAGTTGAAGACCCGCACCGGAAATATCGAAGACGAGCTTGAGGATATCCGAAGTCTGGGGATATGGCACGGGGCCGACTATGTGATCTATGGAAGTCTGAACTGGATAAATAAAAAAATCAGCCTGGATGCCCGAATGGCGACCTCTTTTGAAAAAAAACAGCCCTATATTTTCTTTTCGGAGGGGGAAAATATTCAGGATCTCTCCGTGACCATAAGAAAACTCGCCAACCATTTTGGCCGGAAGCTGTTTCGAGTGGAGAGGATCAAGAGCATTTCCATCAGCGGGAATTCTCTCATCGGAAATGACGCCATTGAAAAACATATCCGAAGCGTGGTCGGGGATGTCTATCATTCCAAATCCGTTTCAGAGGATATGAAGGCCATTTACCGAATGGGATTTTTTGATGATATCCGCATCGACGCCACGGATGACCCGGATGGAAAACGGATTGTTTTTCAGATCAAAGAGAAACCGACCATACATAAAATCGGCATAAAGGGCAACAAAAGCTTCGAAGACGCGAAAATAAAGGAAAGCCTGGATGTGAAAGTCGGCTCGTTTCTTAATATCGTTAATGTAAACCAGAGCATGGAACGCATCCGGCAATTTTATAAAGAAAAAAATTATCACAATGTGCATGTCTCATACAAAGCCAGAACGTTGGGCGAGAATCGAGTCAATCTTGATTTTGAGATCAAGGAAAATCGGAAAATCCTGATTAAAAAAATAACGTTTGTGGGAAATTCCTCATACAGTGACAAAGCGTTGCTGAAAAAAATGAAAATCTCTGAAAAGAGCGTTTTTTCATTCATCACATCGGCGGGAGACCTTAAAAAGGAAGATTTGAGTCAGGATGTTGAGAGATTAAGGGCCCATTATGCCACAAACGGCTACATGGATGTGAGAATTGACGATCCCCTCGTTGAATTTAAGGAGGAAGGGATTTTCATCACCATCACCCTGTCTGAGGGGGTCCGTTTCGGCATTGGAAAGGTGACGGTGGACGGCGATCTGATTATGTCCGCCTCTGAATTGAAAAATGTTTTGAAAATCACCGATGAGACATTTTTCAACCGGGAAATTGTTCGCAAGGATATATTGCGTCTTTCAGACATATACACCGAAAAAGCCTACGCCAGGGTGAGCGTCTCTCCACTGGTCAGCCGAAATAAAGAAAATTCCACCGTTGACATCACCTATCGGATATCCAAAGGGAAAATGTTTTATGTGGGGAATATTTATATATCGGGCAACACCAACACCAGAGACAAGGTGATTCGAAGGCAGCTCCATCTTTACGAGGCCGGGCTGTATAACAGCAAAAAATTAAAACGGAGCATTCGGAATTTAAACCGAATCGGCTATTTTGAAGAGGTCAAATTCGAGGAGATGAAAGGCGACGCCGATGATATCATGGATATGAAAATCGCCATCAAGGAGAAGCCGACCGGAGCGTTCACCATCGGAGGAGGACACAGCAGTATAAACAGCTTCTTTTTCATGGCGTCCGTGGCGCAGAATAATCTTTTTGGACGGGGCCAGACCCTGAGACTTCAGGGAGAAATCGGGGGAACCAGCAACAAATACACCATCAGTTTTACAGAGCCGTGGCTGTTTGACATCCCCTTGTCCGCCGGTTTTGATATTTACAACTGGGTGAGAGATTATTCCACATATGACAAGGACAGCAAGGGCGGGGGCCTCCGACTCGGCTACGGCATCTTTGATTATACCCGATTGTTTTTTTCATACAACTATGATATCAGCGAGTTGCAAAATGTCAATGTGGATGCGCCGGTGTCCATCAAAGAGATGGAGGCGAAAGGCGAGAAGTTTGTCGAGAGCAGCGCCTCCACGATTTTAAGATACGACTCCACAGACAAGCCGTTTAATCCGTCGGAAGGGTTTGACCACCGGTTGACCGTGAAGTACGCCGGCCTCGGGGGGGATCTGAAATTTACAAAATATCTGGCCGAGCTGGGGTGGTATTTCCCGATTTTCAAAGGGATCACCGGTTTTCTGCATGGAAAAACCGGTTATGTCCGGGAGAACGACGACTCCCCCGGAGGGCTTCCCGACTATGAAAAGTTTTATCTGGGGGGCATGAACTCCTTGCGTGGATTTGACTGGCAAGATATATATCCCGAGGAATACAAAAAAGACGTGGCGACAAACGGCAAAATAGGCGGCGACAAATTTGTGCAGTTCAACGCTGAAATCATATTGCCCCTGCCGGTGTTGCATAAAGCGGGAATGGTCGGGGTTCTGTTTTACGATACCGGGGATGTGTTTGATCGCGAGAGCATCGGGGTGAACAATTTGCGCCAAAGCGCTGGATACGGCATCCGGTGGCTCTCTCCCATCGGCCCCATACGACTTGAAAATGGGTATGTCTTAAACCCCGAGGAGGGAGAAAGCGGGGGCGGACGTTGGGAATTTACCATGGGAGCCGCATTTTAAAAAAAAAAGCGCGGGGACCGCATGTTTGAAAATATAAGGAGAAATAATAAATGAACGTTATACGAAAGATCGGTTTAATCGCATTGTGCTGTCTTTTTATTCCAGGCTTTTCGGCCTTTGCGGCGGAAAAGGGAAAGATAGGCGTGGTCGATTTTCAAAAAGTCATAGACACCTCCATCGAGGGAAAAGCCGTGAACGCGGAGCTGGTTGCGTTTAATGAGAAATGGAAAGCCAAGCTCATGTCCAAACGCAAAGAAATAGAAGCGGTGCAAAAAAAACTTGAGGACGATATGATGATGAGCCGGGAGAAAAAAGAAAAACTGACCCGGGATCGAGCCAAGCTGTTCGTTGATTTTAAGTCCGATGAAAAAAAATACAAAGAGGACATCAACGTCCTTAGAAACAGGAAACTCAAGCTTCTCACCAAAACCTCCATCGCTCTGGCCAAAAAAATCGGAGAAAAAGAGGGGTATTCCATTATCATCGGCAAGGCCGGGATTTTATACCATTCCGACGCGGTGGATTTGACCGGCAAGATGATTAAACTTTACAATAAGCAGTACGCCAGAAAATCCGGTTCAAAAAAGAAAAAATAATATGGAACTCTCCCTTTTGAAACTGGCTGAAACCCTGGGCGGGGAAATGTCCGGGGACGCGACAAAAATCATCCGGGGGGCCGCGCCCTTTGAAGACGCCTCGGATGATCAGATCACCTGGGCGGGCGACGCCAGATTATTAAAAAGAATCCATGACACCGGCGCCGGGGCCGTTATTGTCCCATCGGATTTCACGGGGGATTTCAAACGCGCCGTCATAAAGGTCGAAAATCCAAAGGTCGCCTTTGCCCAGGCCGTGACTCTTTTTTATTCGCCGTGGAAACCGAAATCCGGCGTCAGCGCCGGGGCTCACATCGGCGAAAGTTTCAAATGCGGCCGCGACATTCGAATCGGCGCCATGACCTCCATTGGAGACCATGTGACGGCGGGCCACCGCGTGACATTGCATGCCGGCGTCGTCATTGAAGACCATGTGGTTTTGGGGGACGACGTTGAAATTTTCCCCAATGTCAGCATTCTTGAGAGGTGCGAAATAGGAAGCCGGGTGACGGTTCAAGCCGGGACGGTCATCGGAAGCGATGGATACGGATTTGCGTTTGACGGGAAGAGACACCAAAAAGTCCCTCAAACCGGGATTGTTCGTATTGATGACGATGTGGAGATCGGAGCGGGGAACACCATTGATCGGGCCGCGTTTGGCCGGACATGGATTCAAAAAGGGGTCAAAACAGACAACCTCGTTCACATTGCGCACAACGTGACCGTGGGGGAGCATACGTTGCTTGTGGCTCAGGTGGGCATCGCCGGAAGCGCGTCCATCGGAAAATATGTCGTCATCGCGGGGCAGGCGGGAATCGGCGGCCACCTGGAAATAGGGGACGCCGCCGTCATCGGCTCCAAGGCGGGAATCGCCAAATCCGTTGAAAAAGGGGACGTGTTGTCCGGCGTTCCGGGGATGCCCCACCGAATCTGGCTAAGGGTTCAACGATTGCTCCCGAGACTTCCGGCGATGAATAAAAAAATTCTGGAATTGGAAAAAAGACTGGATAAGATGGAGTCGTCGTGAAAAATGCCTCCCCCCTTGGTTTTGGCCGGGGCGGAGCGAACCCTAAATAAAAAAAAATAAAATCGTTATGTCCCTGTTCGGGATACGCGCATGAAAGGGGTCGGGCCAATACATTATGGAACATGTATACGATATCCGAGAAATCATGAGATTCTTGCCGCACAGACATCCGTTTATTCTCGTGGATCGGATCATAGAAATGGAAATGGATAAAGAGATCGTCGGCCTTAAAAATGTCACCATCAACGAACCTTTTTTCCAGGGGCATTTTCCAGGGGAGCCGCTGATGCCAGGGGTTCTGATTCTTGAAGCCATGGCCCAGGTCGGAGGCATACTGATCATCACCTCTTTGCCGGAGGAGAGAAAAGGCTCTCTTCTGTACTTCACGGGATTGGACAAGGTCCGGTTCAGGAAAAAAGTCGTTCCCGGAGACCAGCTTTTAATGCGGATCACATTAATGAGAAAAAGGGCGCAGGCGGTTAAAATGTTTGGAACGGCCATCGTTGACGGAGAAAAAGTCGCTGAAGCTGAGATGATGGCGTTTATAGGAGAAAAAGTGTGATACATAAATCGGAAGAATCAATGGTTCATGAAACCGCCATTGTCTATCCCGGCGCTGAGATAGACTCAGGGGTCACTATCGGCCCGTATTCGATTATCAGGGAGAATGTGTTCATCGGCAAAAACACGGTGATCGCTCCCCATGTGGTCATCGAACCGTATGTGACCATCGAGGCCGACTGCCAGATATTTCAATACGCCTCCATTGGGGCCGCGCCCCAGGCCGTGAAGTTCAAAGGCGAAAAGTCATATGTCAAAATCGGCGCCAAAAGCGTTGTGCGGGAATTTGTCACCATACATCGGGGCACGGAATTCGGAGGGGGCGTCACCGAGGTGGGGGAAGAAAATTTTTTAATGGCCTATTCTCATATCGCCCATGACTGCAAAATAGGCCGGAAGGTCATCATGGCCAACAACGCCACCCTGGCGGGCCACATCAACATCGGGGATTATGTCACCATCGGCGGCCTTGTGGCGATTCATCAGTTTGTCAATGTCGGGGATCACGCGTATGTTGGCGGCAAGTCGGCCATTGTTAAAGACATTCCGCCCTATGTGATCGCCGCCGGGGACAGGGCCAAGTTGCACGGGTTAAATTCCGTGGGACTCAAGCGCATGGGAATGTCTCCCAAGACCATCTCGCTGTTGAAAAAAACATACCGGATTGTTTTTCGAATCGGGATCACCATGAATGAGGCCATCGAAAGAGTCGCCGCTGAAGTGGAGCAGATTCCCGAAGTCGTTAAATTCATGGATTTTTTAAAATCGTCCCGCCGGGGAATCACAAGATAAACAAAAAAAAATGGGATCATTCCCGCCATCGCCTTTTTTACGGACACCATCATATTATGACCGCCATCGACCCTGAAAAAAAAATAGGCCTTATTGCCGGAAGCGGGCAATTTCCCATTATTTTTGCCCATCAAGCAAAAATAAAGGGATTTTCTGTTTACGCCGCCGCATACATCAAAGAAGCCTCCCCTTCGCTTGGGGACCATGTCGATAAAATCGAATGGTTTCATCTGGGCCAGATCAAACGGTTGATGACGTTTTTTAAAAAAAATGGGGTGAAACAGGCGGTCATGATGGGCGCCATCACAAAAACCAAACTGTTCACCGATGTGAAACCCGATGCAAAGGCCATATCCATTATCGCCAAATGCGCCGCCACCCACGATGACGGCATACTGAGAGCCTTTGCCCTGGCTCTGGAAAAAGAGGGGATCGCCATTCTTCCCTCCACTTTTTTGCTTCCCGATCTTCTGGCCGCCAAAGGATGCTGGACCAAACGAAAACCCTCCCGATCTGAAAAGGCGGATATGGATGTGGCTTGGACCCTGGCCAAAGAGATTGGCCGTCTGGATATCGGGCAATGCATTGTGGCGGAGGGGGGCTCGGTTTTGGCCGTGGAAGCCATTGACGGAACCGATGCCACCATACGACGGGGCGGGAGCCTGGGAAAAGGGGGCGCGGTGGTGACGAAAATCTGCAAACCGAACCAGGACAAACGGTTTGACATACCCGCCACAGGGGTGGGAACCATTGAGACCATGCATGAATCGGGCGCTCGGGTTCTTCTCATCGACGCGGGCCACACGGTGGTTTTCGACAAGGAAGAGATGGTGGCGCTGGCGGACAGACATGGGATATGCATCGTGGCCAGGGAATCCGCGGACCCGTCATAGTCGATATGGATCGCCGGTCTGAAAATGACCTTATAAACCCATCAATCACTGGAGAGATGCAATGAAAAAACTCCGAGTCGCCGTTGTCGGGGCCGGGTATCTGGGGAAATTTCATGCCCAGAAATACGCCGCGATGGATCATGTGGATCTCATCGGCGTTGTCGACACAAACAAAGCCGCGGCGGATGACGTCGCCAAAAGTCTCAATACAAACTCTTACGGACGCCATCAGGACCTTTTTGGACGGGTTGACGCCGTAAACATCGCGACATCCACCCCCGCGCATTTTGATGTGAGTCGGGATTTTTTAAATCAGGGGACACATCTTCTCATCGAAAAACCGATCACCACGACCCTGGATGAAGCCAAAGAGTTGCTGGCTCTTTCCGCGGCCAGTGGATCGATCATCCAGGTGGGGCACATCGAACGGTTTAATCCCGTGACCGTGGCGTTGAAAAAAATAACAAAAAACCCGTTTCTGTTTGAAGGGAATCGGCTCAGCCCGTTTAAAACACGGGGTTCGGATGTCAGCGTGATCCTGGATTTGATGATCCACGACATTGACATCGTCTTGAATCTGGCCGGCTCCCCGGTCAAAGATATTCATGGGTCCGGGGCGTGTGTGGCCACGGATCTCATCGACATCGCCTGGGCGCGCATTGAGTTTGAAAACGGATGCGTGGCGAATCTTTCGGCCAGCCGGGTCGCTGAAGAAGCGAGCCGGAAGATGAAGATGTTCCAGAAAAACGGTTACATGTACGTCGATTTTGGAACCCGGAAAATGTCTGTTTTCAGGCCGGCCCCTTTGGGATCGGCGCCAAAAACAGACACGCCGGGAACCGAAAATTCAGCGGATGAAACTGGTTTCGGCATGGAGCAAGAGACGGTCTCCTTTGAAAGCGGCGACGCCCTGGACGCGGAATTGCGATCCTTTGTGGACGCGGTCTTATCAGAGACAGCGCCCGAAGTGACCGGGCAGATGGGATGCGACGCTCTGGAAACCGCGCTAAACATCACGGATCGCATTCATGCCGGGCGCCACGCCATACGGGGGAAAAAATAAAATGACGCCCCCCAAAGCCGTCATGATCATCGCCGGAGAATCGTCCGGGGATCATCACGGGGCAAAGCTGGTCAAGGCCATGCGCCAAAAAAAAGAGGGTCTTTTTTTTTGCGGAATAGGCGGGCCGGGGCTTGAAAAAGAGGGTGTCAGGATCGCCTTTGACGCCTCCTTGATCTCCGTGGTCGGAATCACCGAGATACTGGGGGTCTTTCCTAATATTCTCAAAGGGTTGGCCACCGTGAAACGGTTGCTGAAAGGCCTGCGCCCGGATCTGTTGATCCTCATTGATTTTCCGGATTTTAATCTTCGGGCCGCGGCCGTGGCCAAAAAAATGGGCGTTCCCGTCTTTTATTACATCAGTCCCCAGGTCTGGGCGTGGCGACAGGGCCGGGTGAAAAAAATCGCCAAACTCGTGGATCACATGGCGGTGATCTTTCCATTTGAAACCGCTCTGTATGAAAAAGAGGGGATTCCCGTGACCTTTGTGGGGCACCCCCTTTTGGATGGGGACCCCCTTTTGGACAGGGACGGCTCAGCCAGCCCCCCTCAACGGGTTTTTAAAGACGCCGCTTTGAAAAATCGAACCTCATCAAATCCAACCATCGGTCTTTTGCCCGGCTCTCGCGGCAAAGAGATCAAACGCCACCTCCCGGAAATGATGCGCGCCGCCCTTATTCTGGAAAAAAAGTTTCTGGAAAAAGGAGGCCAATTCCCTGAATTTTTAATATCTTTGGCCGGAAGTGTGGAACGGGACGATATTGAGGCGATTGTTTCAGAGCATCCGCCCTTAAAACATCTTAAAATCGTGCCAGGGGGCGTGGAACAGACATTTCGTAAAAGCGATTTCATCATCGCCGTCTCCGGCACCGTGACCCTGGAAACCGCCTTGGCCGGAATCCCCCATATCATTATTTATAAAATGTCGGCCATCACCCATTGGCTGGCCAGGGCGCTGGCCAAGGTGGAGTATATCGGGATCGCCAATCTCATCGCGGAATCTCCCATGATTCCGGAGTTGATTCAAAAGGAGGCGTCGCCTGAGAATATCGCACGGGTGACGTTTGATATGCTGAACGACCCAGAGAAACTTCGCGCATTCAAAGAGACGCTTTTGCAAACCCGAAAGACTCTTGGGGGAGGCGGAGCCTCGGATGGCGCGGCAAACATCGCTGTGGGGATGATTAAAACATCATGAAAATCAGACGGTCCGAAGAATTAAAATGGAGACTCATCGGTTTTTTTGGAACGCTTTTTATTGACCTGTTGTTTTTGACCATACGGGTCAAATCAAAGGGCCTGGAAAAAGTCGACGCCATGATCGCGTCAAAGAAAAACATATTCGCTTTGTGGCATTCGAGGATTCTGACCTTCAGCCATGTGTACAAAGGCCTTGGCTCCGCCATACTGGTCAGCGCCTCAAAGGACGGTGAAATCATCGCCCGGGTATTGGAGAAACAGGGCCACAAAACCATTCGCGGATCCTCCCGAAAAGGGGGGATGACGGCCCTTGGAAAACTCGCCGACGCCATGACGGCCGATCCCCGAAGACCCGGAACCGTGATCCCGGACGGCCCCCAGGGCCCCCGCTTCCAAGTCCAGAAAGGGGTGATCCTCCTGGCCCAAAAGACCGGCATGCCCATCACTCCGGTGACATGCGGCGTCAAACGAAGCAAAGTCTTTAACAGCTGGGATCGATTCATGCTTCCTCTCCCGTTTACCACGTGCCTGCTGATTTATGGCGACCCGCTGCATGTGAGCGCCGAGGCAAACGAGGCGGAGATTGAATCGGCGCGAAAAGAACTTGAGACTCGCCTGCGCCGGATCACTGAGGAAGCGGATGGGTATTTTGGGCAAACCACGCCTTATGCCCAGGAATAGTGTGGGGAATGGTCATGGCGGTTTTGAGGAATCCCTTTTTATAAGGATAAATATCACTGCCATTTGAATTATCGCTATGTGGTATGCTGGACTTGCCATAAAGGGCAAATTGTAATTGAGGTGTATTATGTTGGCTCTCGTGAAAAAGCCCCGTATTGAAATATCGCTTCAGGGTGAGAAGGTTGATGAACTTATCGATTGGATTAGCAAGAAATTCGAAGTCAGTATTCTCGCGTCAGATGATTCCGAAAGTGTCGCAATTGAAGACACTGATTTTTGGAAAGAAATGCAGTCAAATAGAGTTGGCAACCTTCTTTCAGCAGCCAGGCTAAAGGCAAATCTAACACAGGCTCAGCTTGCTGAACAACTTGGACTTCGTCAGAATATGATCAGTGATTATGAAACAGGCAAGCGCCGCTTGTCGCCTTCAATGGCAAAGCGCATTGCAAAAATCCTTAAAATCAAAGTCGATAGAATTTTTTAGTGAAAATTCTCACATGCAGGTGACTGTGGGTTTTATTTTGGATGAAACGAATTTTGTAAATTGGGCAAAAGAAACATTTCGGGGGAAGTCTTGGGGCGGACCAAGTTAACTGCCTGTGCGGCCGGGCAAGGTCGCATATTTTAGCGGGTGAGATGCCCGTCCGGAAGGCTGGCCAGCCACCGGGTAGCGAGTCCTTGGTATCAACACGGGAGGTCATCCCCGAGATTAAGCGTAGGACAGCGAGACGGCAGGCCGTAAGCCGTAAGGTTGAAGGGATTGAGCCTCGAAAGAACTGGTTGAGAGGGACGACGTAGTAAATAGTGCGGAAGTCAACATGTCCACTGGCGGATGGCAAGTCAGTGGCGCCTCTCCGGGGTCTGAGACCATATTCTTCCGAATATCTAAAGCCTTCGACACTTGTTCACTCCCATAAAGAATGCGCTGAAAATGACCGCTATCAAAAGGAATATGCCTGAATTTTGGACAAGTCCCGGACCAAACACAGTCACCCGACTGCGCCCCGCATCTTCAATTCATGACCTTGCTCCTCTATTCCGAGATATTCCATCGGAATGTCGCAAAAATCGTTGCATGTTAAATGCAATGTTTTTGGATCTACGTTTTTTGGAAACAAAACCTTTGCATTCGGCGGCTTTACCAGATGAACGCCGGTTTCTTTATATAGCGAGCCATCCTTATCCCACTTTCTGCCTGTCCCTATGTTTTCTTTTTTGTTGACTACATACAGTTGTAAGTGTAAACTCAATGCCATTAACTTAAGGGGACGCCCATTCAGAACAGGTGGGGAATAAAAACTCAATCTTCTGATTTTACACTAAATCCATTTTATATTTTCCCCACATTTCCAATCAGAGTTTCTTAAGTTAATGGCATTGAGTGTAAAATAATGATGGATGGTTTTCGATTAAAAAGTTGCATAGCAGAGCTACTTTATTACTTTATTATCTTTATTAGGAGGATAGTATATTATGAATCGAAGAATTTGTGCATTTATCGCAGGGGTAGCCTTGCTATCACTACAAGGTGTTAGCATCGCATCTGTTGACGCGCCGCCAAAAAAGTTATCGGAAGAAACTAAGGCATGTGTTGCCTGTCATCAGAAACATAACCAGGGTATTATTCAGCAATGGGGTGACAGTAAACACTATGGCGCTAGTGTCGGTTGTTATGAGTGTCATGCCGCCGATGCGTCTGATGTTGATGCTTTTATCCATGAGCCAAAGAAAGTCGGTAAAAACAAGCCTATTTCCATTATTGTCTCGCCTAAAGACTGTTCGAACTGCCATGGAAAGGAGGTTAAGGAATACACAGAATCCCGCCATGCGCAAGGTGGACGTATTTTGGGTTCCATGGACAACCTGTTAGCTGAAGTTGTTGAAGGTAACACAGCGTTCAAAACTGCCGCAACCAGTGGTGAATCCGCCGCAGTCGTTAATGGCTGTTGGCAATGTCACGGGTCAGAAGTCAAGGTCCTGAAAAATGATAAAGGTGAAGTCACAGGATTGGACCCAGCTACTTGGCCAAATACTGGTATTGGCCGTCTGAATCCAGACGGTTCCAGAGGTTCCTGCACCGCTTGTCACTCTCGTCACAACTTCTCCGTCGCTCTATCACGCCATCCAGAAAACTGTGGCAAATGCCACATGGGTCCTGATCATCCTCAATATGAGATTTATACTGAATCCAAGCACGGTATTGCTTTCAGAGCAAACGTGAAAGAGATGAATCTGGATAATCCCAAGTGGATTGCTGGTGACGACTATGATGCCGCTCCAACTTGCGCTACTTGTCACATGAGCACAACAAAAGAGCAGCAGGGTGTTACTCACGATGTCGGCTTGCGTATTTCCTGGACTAATCGTCCAGCAATCTCAGTTCGTCCTGAAATCTCCGATGCCAAAATGGGTTTGCCTGGAGCAGATATCAAATGGGATGAGCGCCGTGATAACATGAAAGATGTCTGTTCTGCTTGTCATAGTGAAGCCTTTGTTGACGGATTCTATGTGCAATATGACGGGTTGATTACCCTTTACAATAACAAGTTTGCCATTCCTGGATTGGCCTTATATAAAGCAGCTAAACCATTGTTTAAGAGACAGATTAAATTTGCCAATAAAATTGATTTCGTTTGGTTTGAGATATGGCATCATGAAGGTCGTCGCGCGCGTCACGGCGCCTCTATGCAAGGTCCTGACTGGACACATTGGCATGGCGTTTATGAAGTGAGTAAACACTTCTATTCTGAATACATCCCATTATTGGAAGAATTGATTGAAACGAATATTCATTCCAAAGATGCCAAGAGAAAGAAGGCGGCCAAAAATCTTACGGCAATGCTTGATCAAGTGTTGAACGATGAGTTCGTCGTCAATGAAAAAACTGGCGAGAAGAGTACTGGGCATCTGTGGTTTACTGGTAAAATGAGCGACGATAAAGCCGCTGCCCGTCAGAAAGCCGTCCGTGACTTCAAATCAAGATACGGTGAAAATCAATAGAAATTCAGCAACCATTCACGGGGTTGAAATGGTCGCGGTGATAACCCACCGAACTGTAAGCGTTTACAGGGTGTCGGATAGGCAAGACGCCGGGCCTGCGGAGGCGCTCTTGCACTTCATCTGAAGACGTGCTTTTGTACTTCATCTAAAGACGTGCTTTTGTACTTCAAAGGTTCGGTAACGCGGCAGATACGGCGTCTTGTGAACGCTGACGGATAACGAATTGTTTTTAAGTGAATTATCCAAAAAAACAAAAAAGCGATCTTAAAAGCCTTTGGAATCAAGGAAGAAGACGTATTGCATAGTTGTTAAAAAAATACCCAATTTGATTTCATACCGTGTCGTGGCGCTTATCACCTACGTTTTTACGCCTTGCCGAACAGGCGACTCAACGCCCAAAATTGTGAAGTTATTTTTGAGCGAACCTTGGGCTGATGATCACATTTAATACATTAACACAAGGAGGAAATTTGATGCAATTGAAAACATTTGCAATCTCAGCGCTTAGCGTTGCGATCATCGTAGGCTGTGTTGTCCTGCAACCCGCTGAAGAGAAAGTCGCGCTTGTTCTTACTAAAGCAGCCGCAAAATCAGGGCCACCCAAGCTGATCTCGGGAGCCTCTGGCGCAATGCTCGCAAACTCCTGTGAGGGATGTCATGGCTCCGATGGCAACAGCCAGGGGCCCGCCATGCCAACAATCGCCGGTATGTCCAAGAACTATATGGTCGAGGTGATGGAAGAGTTCCGTGACGATGAGACCAAATCCACCATTATGGGTCGTATCGCCAAGGGCTATACCGATGACGAGATCAAGGCAATGGCTGCCTATTATGCGGGTATTCCATTCAATGGCGCCGGGCAGGGGGGTGACGCCGCAACCATCGCCACCGGCAAAAAATTACAAAAGAAATACTGTGGGACGTGTCACCATGATGGTGGGGCCGATGCGGATGACGACTCCGGAATTCTCGCTGGACAGTGGCCCACTTATCTTCATTACACACTTCAGGACTTTGCCAACGGTGATCGCGCAATCAGTCAAAAGATGAAGAAGAAAATTGCTCAGCTACTGGCCGAAGAGGGTCAGGCCGGCCTGGATGCAATCATCACCTACCTAAGTAGCCAAAGATAAGGAGGAACACAAGAATGAACAAAAAACAATTCAACCGTAGAGACTTCCTGAAAGTGTCCGGGGCTACTCTGGTTACAGTCGCTACAGGCTTTAGCATCTATACGCCATCTGCCTCAGCCAAAGCCAAAGCGCGTGTCGTCGTTGTTGGTGGCGGCATGGGTGGCGCAACGGCTGCTCGCTATATCAAGAAGGGCGACCCCAAGATTGACGTCACCCTGATTGAGGCCAACCCAATCTACCACACCTGTTTTATGAGTAACTTCGTGATTGCCGGTGAGCGCAAACTCGACTATCTGGCCCATGGCTATGCCGGTTTGATTGCAGAGGGGATCAACGTGGTCATCGACACCGTAATCGGTATTGATGACAATGCCGTGAAGACACGCGGTGGCAAGAGCTATGCCTTTGACCGCTGTGTGGTCTCTCCAGGCATCGACTTCAAGTTTGTTGAGGGGCACAGCGAGGAGTTGGCCAATACCTCCATCACTCACGCCTGGAAAGCGGGCAAGCAGACCCAACTGCTCCGCAACCAGTTGATGTCGATGAAGGATGGCGGCGTTGTTATTATTGGCCCCCCAGGCGACGTTTTCCGCTGCCCGCCCGGACCCTATGAACGCACCAGCCTGATTGCCGGTTACCTGAAGAAAAACAAGCCAAAATCCAAGGTGCTGGTGCTCGATCCGAAAGACAAGTTCTCCAAGTTTGGGCTCTTTATGGAGGGCTGGAAAACTCACTACGGCTACGGCTCTGACAATTCCCTGATCACCTGGGTCAATGGTGAAGAGGGTGGCGCGATCGAAAAAGTCAGCGCAAGTGACATGACGGTGACCAGCGTTGCTGAGAAGGACTTCAAGGGCGACGTCATCAACATCATTCCCGAGCAGAAGGCTGGCGCAATTGCCTTCACTGCGGGGCTGACGGATGACTCCGGATGGTGCCCAGTCGACCTTCACACCTTTGAGTCCACTATTCGCAAGAACATCCATGTGATTGGTGATGCGAGCCAGGCCAAGGGTATGCCGAAATCCGGCTATGCGGCCTCATCCGAGGCTAAGGTCTGTGCCGCGGGAATCGTTGCACTGCTGAATGGAGAGGCCCCGGGATCTCCAACCTACGTCAACACCTGCTACAGCCTCATCTCCTTCGAGCCGAAGGATGCTATCTCTGTGGCGGCAGTCTACAAGCTGGCCGAGGATAAGTCTAAGATTGTGAAGGTCCCGGGATCGGGTGGTCTTACACCAGGCGGTGATGCGCGCAATGCGACCTACCGCGCGCGCGCGGCCGAATATGCATTGGGCTGGTATGAAAATATCACCTCCAACACATTCAACGATTAGCAGGGGCTACGATGCAAAAAAAAACCGGAAGTGAGAGCTTCCCGGTTTTTTTTTGCATCGTGTGGGTCATTTTAGAAGAAAGCATTATTGTCACGGTAGGAACGCCGGATAACTGGCGTTCCTACCGTGACAAACCAACTGTTAATATTAAAAAATATTGATGTTTATTTTGCCCTCAAAAGAGGTCAATAACCGCCTTTTGGGGGGCAAAAGCGCCATATGTCGCCTAAAACGCCTATGATTGGATGTGAAATTTAGGATTTACAGTGGGTTGTCTTGGTCTGACCCTATGGAAGCATCAAACATCCCCAGGGAAACATCAAGGGAGCCGTTAAATCTGTACGAAAATTCCTTCAAGAGGCGGGGGTGAAACCATGATGGAATATAAAGGATATTTTGCAAGGGTCGCGTTTGATGATGAGGCCAATGTTTTTCATGGCGAAGTCATCAATTTGCGAGATGTAATTACCTTTGATGGTGAATCGGTTGATGAACTACGGAAAGCGCTTAGTGACTCAGTAGAGGACTACCTGGAATTTTGTTCCGAACGGGGTGAGTCTCCTGAAAAGCCGTATTCTGGAAAATTTTTAGTACGTGTTGGACCAGAGTTCCATAAAACCCTTGTTATACAGGCACGAAAGAATGGCAAAAGCCTTAACTCATGGGTAAATGAGGCGCTTCAAAAAGTAGCAAAAGACATCACCCAACCAAACGCTTGAGAGGGACAGGGCTTACGGCGCGGCTTTTTCAAAAAAATGTGGCTTAAGAAAGTGAAAATATTTACCTGAGCTTTCGGGGTCAACCTGCCCGACCCCTCAGCTTTCCATTATCCCATTATCAGGGCCAAATTGCCTTGGCAATAGTTGCGTTAGCGTTTATCAAATTGAATTTGCTTGATAATCAATGGCTGGGAGTGAAAAGAATATGGTTCAGTTAAAGTACTTTGGCGATAGTAGGGATTACTTTAAATACGATTTGATAACCCACTTACTAAAGAATCGTGTGGCATCAAATTACGTATTCGTCCCAATGCTGACAAACCATCGAGTTGACGCCGAAGGCAATAAGACGCCAAAATACATCGACGGAAAATCGAGGGAATTATTATCATTTATTGAGGGTTGTGGAACCAAAAGCCTTGAACATTGGGAAGCTTGGCTAAAACCACATGTTGGCTCATATGTTACGGTTCGGCCCGTGAATGGGGTGTTTTTCGAGGATGGCGCAAGAAACAAGTACTGGGAGTCTTTCGACGCTGTCATAAGAACGAAAAACGCCCTAATTTTTGTCGATCCAGATACCGGGCTGGAAACTGGAACGCCCTCGTATTTAAGGAAAAGGGGAAGAGAAAAGTACATCCTAAACGAAGAGGTTGCGAAGCTAAGCCAATCACTTGACAGTTCATCAATGCTAATGATTTATCAGCATTTGCCAAATAATAAGCACATCCATAAAGAGTCTGTGAGCAAGAAAATCAAGCAGGCAGTCGAAGCTTCTGGTTGTTCCTCGGTTTTGGCCTATCGAGAAGATGACTTAGCATTTTTGTTTATCGCGAAAAGCGAAGCGCTATTTTCAGAGTTACGCAATCAATTGGAGAGCTACCATGTAAATAGCGGTCATGTTTATAAATCCATGCACTACTCGCCCGGCAAGTAGCTCCAGTGGACAGCATAAAGCGCCGTTTGTTCTTCGCTCTGTTTTTTGTTGCCCCCTGAGTATGGCGTTGGCAACCCCAAAAAATATCTTGAATATATAGAGGATATTGCCAGGCGGTGGAAGAAACTCGCTGTATCGGTTATCGAATCATATAAAGGCTCTGTGGAGGCGCATAAAAACGTTACGGAATCATATGAAAAGGCAGTGGCTGAAAGATTGCGTGAGAAGGAATAGGACTCCAGGGGCATTTTTGACGATAAGTTGCTGATCTGCACAAGGCCAGGCAAATGTGTGTGTGGGAAGCGCCCCGGAGTTCTGCCGGGATTACCCTTCGATTTTGGGGAATAAGCGGCGGGCGCAATTGGGGAATTATATGATCCAGTAAAATGAATTGACGACGGGCAGGAGGAAGGGGCGCTCCCCTGCCCTTATTTTTTTGGAGGTGGCATGGAGAGTGAAACGGCCTTGGGTTACGCTTTGCCTGTCATGGAGCTGTCAAGGCATTCGCATCCATTGGCTGAGATAATTATTCATCCACACCCATGAATTGACGATTCTTCCCAAAAATAATGGCTCTTCCAAACTGCCCTGAATTATGTTATCTTGAGATTCGTTTGCTTTATTTTTTTCAATTTTTTGTTTTGGAGTGAAATCAATGATTTTTCGATTCGGAGAACTTTTTTGTGGTCCTGGCGGTTTAGCGTGGGCCAAAAAAAATGCGTTAGTCAATTCTCATGGCAAACAATACTCTATCCAACATGCCTGGGCGACTGATTACGATAAGGATACCTGTAGCACTTATCGGGCAAATATTTGCCCGGACGCCCCCGAAACTGTTGTATGCCATGATATCCGTAAACTTGATTATTCAAGACTTGCGAAAATTTCAGATGTTGATGCCATCGCTTTTGGCTTCCCGTGCAATGATTTCAGCGTGGTGGGGGAACAAAAAGGGATGAATGGCGTGTATGGTCCGCTTTATGCCTACGGGGTGAAAGCGGTTTCCACATTCAAACCAAAGTGGTTTTTAGCGGAAAATGTTGGCGGATTAAAAAATGCAAATGATGGCGGCGCCTTTACAAAAATTTTACAATCTTTATTCGATCAGGGATATTCTATATATCCTCATTTGTATAAATTTGAAAAATATGGGGCGCCCCAGGCAAGACATAGAATTATAATAGTGGGCATCCGAAAAGACCTGGATATTTGTTTTAAGATTCCATCAAGCAATGGATATGTCACAAAAAGTTGTAAAGAGGCGATAGAGGAGCCTCCAATTGACAAAAATGCCAGCAATCAAGAATATACCAAACAGTCAGAAACTGTGGTGGAAAGATTAAAATATATAAAACCAGGAGAAAATGCCTTTACTGCGGATATTCCTGAAAGATTGAGGCTTAACGTCAAGGGGGCAAAGATTAGTCAGATATATAAAAGGCTTGATCCTAAAAAACCGTCATATACTGTCACCGGAAGTGGCGGCGGAGGCACCCACGTTTACCACTGGAAAGAAAACAGAGCCTTAACCAACAGAGAAAGAGCAAGGCTTCAAACTTTTCCTGATGATTTTGTATTTTGTGGTTCAAAGGAAAGTGTGCGTAAACAAATAGGAATGGCTGTGCCGCCTCAAGGTGTGCAAATCATTTTTAACGCCATTTTAAAAAGTTTCGCCGGTGTTGAATATGAATACGAAGAAGCCAATATAAGTCCATATTTGCAACCAGAGCATTTAACGACATACAACCATGCCCCCTTCCAAAAACAACTGAGAATATGTGAAGAAAAACTTGAATTTCAAGCATGTGGGGCTTAGCGTATGTTTTCTAACGACCTTTTTGACAATATTCTCCTCAGCCCTGCGGCACAGGGAGCCGATCACCTTCATGTCATATCTGGATACGCCACTGCGGCAATGGCATTTCATCATATTAATTATGTCAGAGACCATGGGCACAGCATAAAAGTTGATCTGGTTGTGGGAATGTGCCCGAATGATGGCCTGTCTGTCAATAATCATAATGGATTCAAGAAACTTGTCGAGGATGATTTTGCTGGAACCTTCGAATGCTCTTATGTGATGGCGCCACCTGCGGTTCATTCAAAAGTATATGTTTGGACAAAAGAAAACCAACCCATATTCGGATTTGTTGGATCTGCCAATTACACCCAAAATGCGTTTCGTTCAAAACAGCGTGAAGCAATGGCCCCTTGTGATTCCCAAAAGGCATTTGCATATTTTAAGAGCCTTCTTTCTGACACAATTTATTGCACACATAATGACGCTGAAAATTTTATCCTGTTGTTTAAGGATAATTATTCAAAAAAAAAGAAACAGCTCATTGAGCAAGGCGAATCTAAAGAAACAGCCCCTGACCACATGATAGGGTTGCCCAAAATAACCATTTCATTGCTTTCAAACGACGGCACATTGCCTGCGCGATCAGGATTGAATTGGGGACAAAGGCCAGAGCAAAACCGTGAGCCGAATCAAGCCTATATCCGCCTGCCTTCTTCTATTTATCACACAAATTTTTTCCCCGAAAATACAATTCATTTCACCGTTTCGACAGACGATGGAAAAATAATAATTTGTACCCGCGCCCAGGACAATGGCAAGGCTATTGAAACGCCACATAATAACAGCTTGATCGGTGAATACTTTAGACATCGCCTTGGATTGGCTTCCGGCGCATTAGTGACGAAAAACGATTTAGATGAATATGGTCGTAGTGATATTGCCTTCTATAAAATTGATGATGAAACATATTATATGGATTTTTCGGTGGTGAGCTGAAATATGGAATTGTCGGCGGACAGGGGGGCGGGTGTTCCCCTGCCGCTTGCCGGGTTTTGTTTATTGCAAAGTGTTATTGCGGTATTTTTTTGACAATCTGGAGATTACAATGTATGCTCCCCAAGAAGTTGAAACTTTAGACCTTGCGGGAATTGAATTTTACAGGGAATTATTGGCGGGGCTTCTGCCTTCTATTGGCTTACTTAAAATAAGCGTTTGCAGGCGATTCTCGCTCCTCGCTTTCCTGAAATGCAACACTCAACTATAAAAAATTGAATATGAAAAAACTTGAAGAAGTATTTAAAAAATCTGGAATTCCCACTCATACTTTTGTTCAACCCTATGAATATCGAAAACTTCTCGTATCACTTCGAACTCCTGGGAGGGGATTAGTAATTGAGGGGCCGTCTGGAATTGGTAAGACCACATGTGTCTTAAAAATACTTGAAGATATTACACTTACCAATAATACATTAGTTTTGTCGGGAAGAAAGAAGGATGATATAGAACTTATTTCCGAGCTCCCCGATTTAGGGGAAATTGGGCTTGTAATAATAGATGACTTTCATAGGCTGGAAGATTCGATTAAAAAAATGTTATCCGATTTCATTAAAAATCTTGCTGACAAAGAAGATAGCAAGAGTAAAGTCGTAATAATTGGAATTAACCAAGCTGGAAATGCTTTGTTACATTTTGCTCATGACTTAACAGGAAGGATAGACACAATACCCTTCGAAGTAAATTCTGATGAAAAATTAGAAGAACTCATTTTTAAAGGTGAGAACGCACTAAAAATTAAAATAAACATTGCAAAAGATATAGTAAAGGAGGCGCAGGGAAGTTTCCATATCACTCAAATGCTTTGCCATGAAACATGTATAGATGCTGGGATTCTTGAAGAGCAAGATGAAATACAAGAAACGAACATTAGTATTGAGGTTGTTAAACAAAAGGTGTTTTCAGATTTATCAGCTACTTTTCTTTCAAGAGCAAAAAAGTTTGCCACTGGTCCACGTTTACGTAAAGAAGGAAGGGCTCCATACTTTCATCTTCTTTTCTGGCTGGCGCACAATGAGGAATGGTCTTTGCAAATAGACGAAATTTTAGCACATTATCAAGACCACAGAGGAAGCGTTGGACAGATAGTCCAAAAGGGCTATTTATTGGGCCATTTTGAGACCAATCCAGAACTAAAAGATGTAATTCATTTTGAGCCGAAGACTAAAGTTTTAAGTGTAGAAGATCCCAAGTTTGTTTATTTCATTCGTAATATTCTCTGGAGTAAATTCGCACGCCAAGTCGGGTATTACAGCTTGGAATTTCCATCAAAGTATGATTTTGCTTTATCTTTTGCTGGTTCAGATCGTAATATAGCAGAAGAATTATTTCATTTGCTTCAAGATCATGAACTTAATATTTTTTACGATAAAAATGAACAACACAGAATTTTGGCTGAAAATGTTGAGGATTATTTAGGACCAATTTATAAAAGTGAAGCGAGCTTCGTTCTTGTTTTATTCGGTCCAGATTACCCAAGAAAAATTTGGACAAAATTTGAATCGGATCAATTCAAAGATCGCTTTGGTGAAAAAGCAGTAATTCCTATCTGGTTTTCAAGTGCTGAACCTGGAGTTTTTGACAAAACCAACAAATACGGTGGGTTAAAATTAGAAAAAGACAAAGAAATAACACCTCAATTGAAAGAAATTAGCGAGATACTTTGCAAAAGGATCGAGGAAGAGCGTATCAAATAAGAAGCTGTCGAACCTTTAAGGATTAATATGATACGGAACCCTTCAAAAAATAAAATAGGACAAAATGTCGTTTTTGATCCATTGATATCCGTTACGGTTAATATTACGGAACTTTTCTGTCTATTTACAACATACACTATCTGTGATAACTATGGGAAATAAAAAACAATATAGATCAGAATTGCCAAGATTATACGGTTCATATTTTAGACATTCGTCGCGGTCAAATCAAAATGTATTTTATCAAGAAGCTTGGGAAATAATCACAAAAATAGTTGAATATGTAATTAAGCCATGTATGGGAAATTTTCCAATTTCTGTTTATCTAACTTTGTCTGGTTGCAATAATATTATTGTGTCATTAGGAGAAAAAGGTATTATTGAAATCCCTATAAAATCAATAAAACTGTCATTTTTTGACCAATTTATTACTCAAGATATTACAGTTTATGATTTTTTAAATTTTTCAATAAATATAAAAGCGCAATTAGAAAGCAAAATAACCACCGAAACATTTCACAATTGTGATTGCTCATGGGAAAAATATCTCGAAAGGAATAAAATAGATCATCATTTTGTAAAACCACCTGAATATGAAAATGCGTATAATCTGTTAGAAAAAAACAATTGCCTATGGTGTTATAATAAAAGTTGTTCAGGAAAAACCTATTTAGGTATTTTTACTGTAGATAAATTTGATAATAGCCGATTCGTTTATAACCCAGTCTATAATTATAGTTGTACATTTGAGTTTGTGGTTTTGCTTATATGTTTTGGAAGAGACGTTACTTTATTGATAGACGATTTACATTGCCAGCCAGAAAAAGCGTATCAAATTATTGAATTAATAATAGAACATCACGAAAAATTTAGTGCGCGCAATTTGCGTGTATTTATAATAAGTTGGAGTGATTTATATCTACAGCATACAAAAATGGTTAAAGGTATTATCAAAACGGTAAGGATTGAACCAAGTCGCTTTGTATATCTATTACAAAATAGAATCCCAGAAAATAAACGTAATGTTGTTTTGACATTAGCTAACGATAATATCGCTTTGCTTGACGCAGCCAGAAAAATTATTGATCAGGGAATAAATATCAGAAAAAGTAATTTGCATGAGAAACTTTTTAATTACTTTGTCCCCACATTTGAATCAATTGATTTAAAGACACTCTACGTTACAGCGGTGTTAGGGACATATGACTTCGAAACTCCAATTGGTTTTTTAAAAAAATGGGCCGACACTAACACTGTTATATCTTTTTCCGAGCTTCCCACGGCAAAAAATGATATAAATAATTTTTTTCTTGGACATAGATTAATCTCTGAATTTATATGCGACTATATTGAAAATAAATATCCGAATCATACTTCTGAAGTTGAGAAAATTATTCTTGAATTTTTAGACTATATTGACCCCAAAAAACTTTGGCTTACTTTATCACAAATATTAGGTAATGAAAAAGAAAGTGCATCTGGCCAGTTTGTTCCAATGTGGAAGTTGTTAACAAAAATTGAAGAGGAAATTATACGACAAAACCAAATAGACCCAACATGGGATAGAACACCATCTTCTATGTATTTTGTAATAAAATCTTTACGCCTTCTCGGACAGACTAATGAAAATACTCAAACATTAAACAAATTGGTAAGTAAAATTCAGAGCCATGACAAAAGGATAATAGTAGATTTAAGTTATTTTCAAACAAGCTACGACTTCAAAAAAATAAAAGAGAAGATGATTTTTGAAGATGAAACAAATGATAACTTACCACCTGATCTTGAAAGAGGACATGATATTGATGATGCAATAATGCATTTAAATTGGTTTTTAGGATTGGTAGCTGGTTTGAAAATTGAGTTGAGGGATAACGGATACGAAAAACTTCACGAAGATGTAATATCACATATTTTTGAAAATCAATTAGACTCAGGTGCTTGGTATCCCCAAAGAGTACCTTGGGTAACTGCACGTATATTAATTGGATTATCTGAATCTGGCTACTCAATCGAAAATAAAACCATTAAAAAAGCAGTAGACTATTTACTTCATCAACTTCATCATAATGGATATTGGGATGCGCGTACTGGTGGGTGGAACGCTTCACTTGAAACAACAGCATTATGTATAGAAGCATTAACTGCCTGTCGATTTATCATATCTGAAAACCAAAAAACAAAAAAAGCTTTAGATTTCCTAAACAAGAGCAGACAAAAATGGATGAAAAAAGACAATGAACTTGATGGCGCAACTACAGCTTGTACAATTATTAAGACGATAGGACCTGATTTTGAATTACTGGAATATATCCAGAAACTATCTTTTAGAAATATTCATGAATTGATCACAAAGACATCAGAAGTTGATTATGAGACAGAACAGAGTTGTAAGCCTGCCCAGATAGGCTATTATATAATAGATCTCGGATGGTTTCTGCTTAAAAGCGATTTGCCAGGATTATTGAAAAATTTTATAAGGAGATCACAGAAAACTATGAAAAAGATATTTATTTCTTATACATATGATTCAGCCAATCATGGAAAAAGAGTTAAAAAAATAGCAGATTATCTTTTGGGTAAGGGTTACGATCTTGAATTTGATGAATATGCTCCTTTTGGTGAAAACATTGTTACCTTTATGGAAAAAATCGCCGAGGTAGATATTGTTCTTCTTATAGGTACAAGGGGATATGTAAAAAAAACAAAATTACAAAAAGGTGGTGGGTACTACGAAAAGGATTTATTAAGTTTAGAAAAAATGAAGGGTAGATCAAATAAAATAATTCCAATTTCACTTGCGGAAAGTTTTGAAGCAGGTGTTCCATTACCTTTTCAGAATAATAAAGGCCTACATTTCAAGCGAGTTGACTCTTCTTGTCTGAAAAAAATTGAACAAGCAATTTTGTCTATATAACTTAACTATAACTTTAAGGAGAAAATTTATGTATGATTATGTTATTATCCATGGCAGTTTTGGCAATCAATATGAAAATTGGTTTCCATGGCTCTTTAAGAAACTATCAGAAAGTAATAATTCAGTTTTAATGCCACAGTTCCCCACACCCAAAAACCAATCTTATGATAGATGGGAAAGAATATTAATGTCATATATTGACTTAATAAATGAAAAAACTGTTTTTATCGCTCATAGCTTAGGACCTTCCTTTGTCCTTGATTTTGTAATCAAAAATAAGAAGAAAATTGGTGGGTTTATCGCAGTTGCCCCTTTTTATAGTCTAATTAATATTCAGGAGTTTGATGATGTAAATGAATCTTTTTTTATAAATAATTTAGATATTGAGAAGTTTACAGAATATTGTCCTAACAGACAATGCATCTTTTCTGACAATGACCCATATGTTCCACAAAAGCTATCTGAATCTTTTGCAAAAAATATAGTAGCCGAAAAAAATATTATACCAGGGGGAAAGCATTTAAATGCTGAATCAGGTTTTGAAGAATTCCCGCAATTACTAAAGATTATAAATAAAAATGATAAATAGATTAGACTCATTTCTCTGTCAAAACTGGCGAGAACTGTCACAAATTGCAAAAAACCATTGTAATGGTGGGTATCCAGATAGTGAAGGGTGTTGCTGGTATCATGGTAATTGGCTCCTTCTAAGATGTTTGGGGCTGGTGTCAAATCCTGTTTGGCATTTGAATTTTTATCTGCGTGAAATAAAAAACCATTACAAAAATCATGCGACTGTTATTGGTGCTGCAGATATCAGTATGCCATATATTTGTCATTTGGCCAGCGTTGACTCTATTCTCATCGCAGACATTTGTAATACACCGCTATCATTATGCGATAAATTTTCAAAAATTGAAAATTTAAACTGGAGAACAGCAAACGTTAATCTATTACAAAATTGCCTTTCTGATTATCCAAGCAGTTTAATAGTAAATGATGCCTTCTTAACAAGATTCAAGAAAAATGAAAAATTAACAATTTTAAAAAAAATATATGAAAACTTATCTAACGGTGGTGTCTATATAACTACAGTGAGAAAGGGAGTGTATTGTGAAAACGGCTACAAGTCCCCTGTTGAATTTAGGAATAAATTTATTAAGAGAGCTATAGAAATAGCACAAAAGAAAGGGATTCTGTGCAAAAAAAAAGTCAAAATAATTTCTCATGAATACATTAACAAAATGATATCCTTTCCTATTGAAAGTAAACAGGAACTTTCACTTTTGGCAAACTCTGTCGGTTTCAAAATACTTAACTTGTTCCATGTTACAGTACCTGGCGAAAGTGAGACATCTGAATATTTTGAGGTAGTAATGAAAAAAGTATAAGGTGTGAGAATGGGGGGCGGGCCGTAACTTTTCAAAAAGTCATGGGTAAAGGCGTAATTATGCGCTGGAACAAGTCATCTTTGATTTTACAATTTCAGTCAAGGGCGGATATTTATTCTGAGACTCAAGTCGGTCTTTGAGAAAATGCCAAAATGAAATGTCCAATTTGCGACAAGTTTTTTTAAGACTGGTAAAAGTATCCCGGCATCGTTGTCCGGTGTCACTGCAGGTTGATCCGCTTATTTTTTGACATATTCCCTGATGTCCCGTTCGCTCAATTGTTGCGCAAGGGGATATCGGGCCGTTTTAAAACAAGAAGGAACTCGGATTTATTTCGATGCAGGCGTTTTAATGCCAGGTCCAATGAAGCGAATTCGGTTTTACGGGTAAAAATTTTGTCAAATCGTTTCTTTAAAGACTGCATTTACGATTCATCCGGGTTTACACGATATTTTTTAAGATCCATGTAATAATTCCAAATGTCCATTTTGATTTTTTCAAGCAGGTTATTTTGGTTCTCGTTAAAACCGATTGTTGCCATAAAAGAGAATTTTTGTTCAAATGCATTTGGGAGCCTATGCAAAAGGACGCAGGATCGTCGGAGCGGAGAATGCTTTTCAAATCTGTGAAGAAATAGAACCCTATAACGCTCTTTTTGGGGGGCAAAAGCGCCATATAGGGAAAGTCTTGGGGTCGGACCAAACTAACCATTTAATATTAAAGAATATTGATGTTTATTTTGCCTTTAAAAGGGGTCAATAACCGCCTTTTGGGGGGCAAAAAGAGCGATATAGGAATAGAGAGAATAAAATGGCAAGAGTGAATCGGCGCGATATTTCGGGGGTTGTCTTGTATTTAACGCATTGTTGCCATCAAAGAGAATTTTTGTTCAAATGCATTTGGGAGCGCAGGCAAAAGGACGCAGAATCGTCGAAGCGGAGGATGCTTTTAAATCTGCGGAAATAGAATCCTATAACGCTCTTTGGGGGGCAAAAGTGCCATATAACGCCTAAAACGTCTATGATTGGATGTGAAATTTAGGATTTACAGTGGGTTGTCTTGGTCCGACCCCAGGGAAGCATCAAACATCCCCAGGGAAACATCAAAAAGATATTTAGGTAATAGCCAGCTTGCATCCAAGCGCTTCAATGACTTTTTTTACGGTCTCGAATTTCGGAGAGCTGTTTGCCGACAAGGCCTTGTAAAGGTTCTGGCGGCTCAAGTTTGTTTCTTTGGCAATCTCACTCATGCCTTTGGCTTTGGCAACATTGCCAATGGCCATCATTACCAATTCGGTGTCTCCTTCTTCAAAGGCGGCTTTAAGGTACTCATGGATCATTTCGGGGCTGTCCAGATATTCGCTGGCATCCCATTTTTTGGTGGTTATTGTCATCGCTGTTTACTCCATTTTATCCATTATCGTGTTAGCCTTTTTTCGTTTTTTTTTGTCTGGTTTTTTATCATCACAAACATTTATGGAACAATAGAGACATGATCTATCGTTTGGCCACATTATTGCTCGCGCCGCTTTTTATCGCGCAGGGTCTTTACGTCAGACGAGTCACTCCCAAATTACCGGAACCGACAGGCGCGCGCTCCGGCACATCCGGTTCCGGACCCAGAATGAGTTTGCTCATCGCTGGAGACTCGGCTGCGGCTGGCGTGGGTGTCGACACCCAAGAGCAAGCCCTCTCGGGCAGATTAGTCACAACGCTTAGCTCAACCCAGGAAGTGTCGTGGAAATTGCTTGCGCTCACAGGCGATGATTCTGGAGAGTTGGTTGTTCGCCTCAAATCTGAGGTGAAGGAGGCGTTTGATGTTGTCGTGGTTTCTGTCGGGGTAAACGACGTAACGGGTCGAACCGGATATGACGCATGGGCAAGGAATTTGAAAAATATAATGGATACCCTGAAAACCCATTTTAGCGCCCAATATATTTTTTTATCAAACATCCCGCCAATGCACATCTTTCCCGCATTACCTCAACCCCTGCGTTGGTGGCTCGGTGTGCGAGCCAGGAAACTCAATGCCATTATGGAAAAAATGGCTAAAGCCAATGACCGGTGTTTCTTTGTCCGGACGCCTTTTCCAATTGATAATCAGTATATTGCCGCAGATGGCTTTCATCCTGGAGAACCTGCATATGCGCTGTGGGGCCATCATGTCGCAAAACTTATTCAGGTTGCGATTTTGGACCAAACTAAGACCCACCCCCAAGGATTGACGCGACCTTGAATCTTTAGGGCTCGCTGAAAAATAACGCGCCATTTTTTTGTCAGGATGATTTATCCTTCAACATATCCGCCAGACCGGCGAAGGGATTGTCCAGAGAGGCGCTGGCGGACGGCGCGCCGGAGGGCTCGTCGTCATAGGCGTCGGCGACTTCATCCCTGGAATGCTCATTGTCGTGGCAGTAGAGGCAGAGCAACTCCCAGTTGCTACCGTCCGGGGGATTGTGGTCATGGTTGTGGTCTTTGTGGTGAACGGTCAGCTCCCGCAGACCCTTGCCGCCAAACTCCCGGCCGCATCGGCCGCAGACCCAGGGGAAAAGCTTGAGCGCCCGCTCCCGATAGGTGGTCTCCCGCTTCTGTTGGGCCTGGCGAGCCTCTGAAACAATTTTTTCGACATTGCTGGTTTTATTTGAGGACATGTTGGCTCTCCATCCGTTTTAATTTCATTTTTCCGCCTGTTCCACTCTTGTCTTGATTTTCTGTGTTCTATTTTTTTTGCGCCGTCAGCCCGCCATTTAAACAGACCAGATGCCATTGCTCAATTGGCAATCCAGTGAATCCAAAATCATGTGAATGACCAATCCGACGCCGACATAACGCGTCTTTGGAACAAAACAGAGGACCGCGTAAATCGCCATGGGCCAAAACGTATGCAATGGATGAAAACCGACGCTACAACGCGTCGGGTCATACACCGGATGGGCCAGGAGGTGGTCGATGTCCACAATCATTGTGAGCATCATGATCAGCCAGGCTCGTTTCCAGTCCCGCCGAAAAAAAAGGCCCGCCACAATGGCTGGAATCAAAAAATGCAATAGAATGTGCGTCATGGGCTCCTTTGGTTATTTTATAGCCGGAGGGTTTATGGCCGGCGGGTTTATGGCCGGAGGGACTCCTTTGACGATCACGGCCACCGGCGACGCCCCTTTTTTTTTATTTATGCCATGCCCGTTTCATGCATGTATTCTTTCAACTTTTCAAGGGCCTCTGGCATGCCCTTGCGGGCAAAGCCGATTCTGAAATGATTCCCGGCATAGTCGTACTGGCTTGATGGAAGCAGCATCACCCCTTTTTGATCCGCCAGCGCCAAGCAGAAATCCTCGACATTTATATTCCCTTTTAATCGGGGAAATCCCATGGTCCCGGCCACGGGCCTGTTCCATTCAAGCGTTTGGTGAAACTGGGCGAAAAAATCGTCCAGCAACGCGATGTTTTTCTGTATGATCCGGGCGTTTCTTTTTAAAATCGCCTCTTTTTTCCTCAACGCGCAGATGGCCAAAATCTCGCTCGGGGCGCCGCTGCATATGGTGGTGTAATCTTTGTACGTCGCAAACGAATCAAACAGGGCCGCGTTTTTTGTGGCCAGCCAACCTATCCGCAGACCGGCCAAGGCATAACTCTTCGACATTCCAGACAAAGAGACCCCGTTTTCATATATGTCGGCGACGGCGGGCAGGCGCGCGGACTCGTCGTATTCAAGAAACCGGTACATCTCGTCTGAAAAGATCATGATTCCGTTTTGCCGGGCGATGTCGACTATTTTTTCCAAATCCTCTTTTTTGATGGTGGCGCCGGTGGGATTGTGGGGGAAATTAATGACGATCATCTTTGTGTGGCTCGCAATGGCGCCCGCCAGATCATCGACGTCAAAGCGCCAGCCCCGGGTCTTGTCCGGCTCCCATTTTGATATTTCGCATCCCTTTGAGCGGGCGATTTCATAAAGCGACTGGTAGCCCGGATACGTGACAATCAGGTGATCCCCTTTTTCAAGCAGAGCGCTCATGGCGATGTAAATGCCTTCTTCCGGGGTCAGAACCAATATCTCCTCTGGATCGACGCGTTCATATTGCATAGACGCCTCTTTCCGTAAAAGGGGATGCCCCAAAGGCTCGGTGTATCCCAGTTTCAACTCGGACCACAGTTTCAGCGACTCTTGGTCCGCCATGGCCAACAGCTCCGCCAGGGTCAACGCCTCGCAATCGGAACTGCATAACAGGTATGGGACCGAAAATTCGTATTTCGCAAAGTACCTTTCTAATTTAAATGGCTGGATGGTCATTTTTTTGGACCTCTCTTTTTTTTTGTTGCGGGGGAAGCTGTTTGGGGGGCGGCGCCCCCCTTAAAAAAAACAGCTAAAAAAACAGCCAAAAAAAATCACGTCGGCCGGGTCTGGCTACGCAGTCTTCGGGAGTCCCCCACGCGGATGGTGATATTTTTTGAATCCAGATATTCGATCAAAGGGATTAAGTATTTCCGGGAAACCCCGGCGATCTCTTTGATCTCCGGGGTGGTGATCTCCTCTTTGGCGATGAGCGCTTCAATGAGTTCATCCTTGAAGCGATTTAAAGACTCGGTATGAAAATAAAGATCCTCTTTTACCTTGACAATCAGATCCTCGTCGATCAGCAGTTTCAAGACATCGCCGGCCACGGAGTGATCGACCTCCATCCTGCCGCACAAATCTTTGAAATAAGGCGGCGTCAGACCGCTGGTGATGTATGCGTCCAACAGGCTCTCCCGGATAATCTCCTGATCTCCTCCAAGGAAAATTTCGTGGTCGGAAAGCCGGGCCAGATCCTCTTCGGTCACAATCACACGGCTTTTGGTCAATCGGTTCAAAGCCATGTTCACCAGCTTTGTTCCGCCTATCGGAAACCTGGATTTCATCTCTTCTGTGGGCAGACCCGGCTTAAGGGGAAAATCCTCGTGGTATTTTCCGAGATAATCCGTGATCTGCCTCTCAAGATTCTCCAGGGTGTCGCGATGAGTATAAATCCGTTTTTCACGATCGACCAGCGCCAGGACATTGGCGGACATCAGCGCCGCAAGAACTTTCAGCAACGGCTTTTCCGTCAGATTCGTCATCACCTTCAACTCATCGAAGGAGACCCCTTTGTAAAGGGACATCCTGACGTGGTATTCCACAATCTCCTCTGGAGTCTTTTCGGAAAGGCTTTTTAAACCGTCAATGACATCGGCTTTAAACCGTTTATGCTTTGCCGGGACGGGATTGATGACATGCCCGCCGCCGATGGTCCGGGCCGGGGAATAGCTCCGAATGACGAATTTGTCATCTTTGACCAGAGCGATGGGAGAATTGAGGCGAAATTGCCCCACGGCGCTCTCCCCCGGAAGAAGCTCGTCCCGGTCGGGAAGAATCAGATTTCCCATGACCTCGCTGGCGCCGACATGCAATTTTATGAGGGATCTGTTTTTCAAGGGCCGTTTGTTGCCCGGCAGATAATTCACCCATATGTCCAGCATGTAGGTGTTGATCAATGCGCCGGGCCAGGACAGGACGTCCCCCCGTTGAACCGATGATTTTTCAAGTCCCTGAAAATTGATGGCGGTTCTCATTCCGGCTTCCGCTGTTTCAACGCTGTGGTTGTGGGTCTGAATGCCCCGGACTTTGGATTTGATGCCCGACGGATAGAGCATGACAGGGTCTCCGACGCTCACCCGGCCCGAGGAAAGGGTTCCGGTCACCACCGTGCCGAATCCTTTCATGGTGAAGACCCGGTCCACGGGAAGACGAAAAAGGCCCCCGGACGATCGGGGATCAACCGTCTCGCACAGATCATCAAGGGCGCTCAATAGATGGTCAAAACCGTCTTTGTTCACGGCGGAAACCGGAATAATCGGGGCGTTTTCCAGAAAGGTTCCCTGCGTAAAATCCTTGATATCCTCCGTGACAAGCTCCAGCCATTCCGGGTCCGCCAGATCGGTCTTTGTCAACGCCACCAGCCCGTGGGAAATTCCAAGAAGAGAGCATATCTCCATGTGTTCCCGGGTCTGGGGCATGACGCCCTCATCCGCGGCGATGACCATGGCCACCATATCGATCCCTGTGGCCCCGGCCACCATATTTTTCACGAATTTTTCATGTCCGGGGACATCCACAATCCCAAGGGTCTGGCCGCTGGGAAGATTCACAGAGGCGAATCCCAGCTCAATGGTGATTCCCCGTTTTTGCTCTTCCTTCAACCGGTCTGTGTTGATTCCGGTCAACGCTTTGATCAAGCGGGTCTTTCCATGGTCAATGTGTCCGGCCGTCCCCAATATAATTTGCTTCAATGTCAACGCTCCTCTATGATATGCTCTTCTGTGCATATTCTCTCTTGGGCATATTCTCTCTTGGGCATATTCTCTTTTGGGCGTATGCTCTTTTGGGCATCCGCTCCCCTGAATATTCACGATTTTTTCATATAAATAACAACCATATGAGATCGGATAAGCGCTGTCAAGCGCCTTCTTTGAAAGCCATTTTCATCCCTCTTGCCGCGACGGGCCGGGCCCCCGGCCTTTAGAGAGTGAAAATTCTTTTATATCCGTCATATGGACGTTGACTTCGCAAAAAAAATGGATCGCCAATTTTCGTGTGCGACGCCATCAATGTTGACATAAAATCATACGCCTGATATAAAAAAGGTCTTTGAATTTCAATAAAATAGCAAAAAGTCCATCGGCTCCCTCCCCCTTTGCGGGGATATGGGAGGGGACAAATAAAATAAAATTTCAGATGGTTAAATAGGCATTGAACCATAAAAGAGATATGGAGGCGGGTTTTTTTATGGACCCATCCACTCTTGAATCCACATTAAAATTAAGGATAAAATAAAATGAAAATCGCGGTCAGCGGAAAAGGGGGGGTGGGAAAAACCACATTTTCAGCCCTTTTAATACGGACATTGAATGAACAGGGAAAACGGGTGCTGGCCATAGACGCCGACCCCGACGCGAATCTTGCCGGAGCCATTGGGATTCCCGACGCCGATAAAATCGTTCCCATCGCCGAAATGACAGATTTGATTGCTGAAAGAACCGAGTCCAAGCCCGGAAGCCTCGGGGGGTTTTTCAAACTGAATCCAAAGGTGGACGATCTTCCGGAGGCCCTTTCCAGCCGCCTGGAAAACATCAGGATGATGCGTCTGGGGGGGATCAAAAAAGGGGGCTCTGGGTGCATCTGCCCGGAAAGCGTTCTTTTAAAAGCCCTGGTGACCCACATTGTTTTGGGCCGGGACGAGGCGGCCATACTCGACATGGAAGCGGGCATTGAACATCTGGGGCGCGCCACGGCGTCGGCGGTGGACAGACTGATCGTGGTGGTGGAGCCTGGGCGTCGCAGCATTGAAACCGCCCGCCACATCCGGAAACTGGCCAGTGAAATCGGCCTGAAAAAAATTGTCATGGTCGGCAATAAAATTCGAGGAAAAAAAGATGAGGAATTTTTATTGTCCCATCTCGACGACTTTGAATTTTTGGGTTTCCTCCCCTATGAAGACGTTCTCATCGAAGCCGACCTCATGGGTCGCTCCCCGTATGAGGCGGACAGCCTGGCCAAAACCGAAATCAAAAAGATGATACCCAAACTATAATGCCAACAAAAAAAAGGCGGGACTCCGCCACCGCGACGACCCGCCGTTTTGACGGTCCCAAATCCGGAAAAAAGACCGGCCCAAAATCCGGATCAAACTCCAGATGGAACCCCAAGGGAAAACAGACCTTCTCCAAACGGGGAAAAATAATGAAAATTCGGCCCGGCGCCGATCCCGCATTGGAAGATGTCTTTGCCCAAATCGGCGCCCCGCCCATACAGGAATTCGTCCCCGACCGGTTTCAAATTGAGGCGACGCGCCACATCGCCCAATCCGATTGTCTGGTGACGGTTCCCACCGGGTCGGGAAAGACATGGATCGCCGTTAAAGCCATGGCCGATCTCCACGAAAAAGGGAAAAGGGCGTGGTACGCCTCCCCATTAAAAGCGCTTTCAAATTCCAAATACATTGAGTTTGTAGAAAAATTCGGCGCTGAAAATGTCGGCATATTGACCGGGGACCGGAAGGAAAATTCATCGGCGCCCATCATCGTGGGAACCACTGAAATTCTTCGCAACCATCTTTACGATGCCATGATCAGCGGGGGTTCCTTGAACTTTGACCTGATCATTTTAGATGAGGCGCATTATCTCGGGGACCCGGAACGGGGGGTGGTATGGGAAGAGATCATGATCTACCTTCCCATCCGAATCCGCCTTCTCATGCTTTCGGCCACCATCGGAAACGCGGATCAGATCGCCCAATGGCTCTCCTCCATCCGCTCCCAAAAATGCGTGGTCGTCAAAGAGAGCCATCGGTCCACCCCGTTGTATCCCCTCTTTTTTCACCCAAGCGGAACCCTGTTTCCCCTGTTGAACCCCCGCTCGACAAACAAAAAAAACCGACTGGACCCAAACGTCGTCAAATATCTGGACAGCGACCCGCGCCCTCTTCTGGCGCCCCCGCGAAAACTCCCCCCGGTGGGAGACATTTTAAAAAATCTGAAAACATACAATCTCCTTCCGGCGATCTTTTTTTTGAAATCACGGGCCGATTGCGACCATGCCGTCAAACTCAGCTCCAGAAGATCGTTGAGCGATCAAAGGAAAAAAGAGGCCATTTCCCGCCGCGTCCATGAGTTGGCCGACGGAAATCCCCGCATCGCCTCCCATCCCCAGCGCGTTTACCTGGAGAACTTCGGCGTGGGAGCGCATCACAGCGGCCAGCTTCCAGCCTGGAAACTGATTTTGGAAACACTGATGACCGAAGGGCTTTTAAACGCGATCTTTGCCACGTCCACCGTGGCCGCGGGAGTCAATTTTCCGGCCCGAACCATTCTGTTTTTAAATTCAGACAAATTCAACGGCGTCGAGTTTTTGTCGCTGAATCCAACGGAATTCCATCAGATGAGCGGCCGGGCCGGGCGCCGGGGGATGGATAAAATAGGGTTCGCCCTTCTGATTCCGGGCATTCACATGGACATCCGGCACATGGCGGATCTTTTTTCATCCCCGTCGTCAGACATCAAAAGCCGGATCAAAATTAATTTTTCCATGGTCTTAAACCTTCTGCTCACCCATTCCACGGATGGAATCAAAGACCTTCTCAGCCATTCTCTGGCCGCCTGGCAACTGTCGGATCGACCAAAAAAGAGGGGACCCCAAAAAAAACGCCCCGCACAGAGGCCGCCGAAAGACGACCAGGCAAAAGAAAATCAGTCAAAAGAAGACCCGGCAAAAGAAGACCAGTCAAAAGAAAATCAGGCAAAAGAAACGCACATGGCGGGCCGCGCGGCGGCGGAAACCAGACCCCAAAAAAGAAACGCCGCCGAAAAATACCTGTGGGACGATTTTTTACGACACCTTGATTTTTTAAAAAAACAAGGATATGTCGCAAAAGACGACACCCTGTCCGAGGACGGGGCATGGGCCTCCCAACTGAGGGTGGATCAACCCATGATCATCGCCCAGTGTTTCAGGCTGAAAATTTTTCCAGAAGGAAACCCGGCCATCTTGGCGGCCATGGCCGCCGTCTTTGTCAATGAGCGGGAATTTACCGACTACGCCTTCAATGACATGGCGCCCCTCGAACTAAAGAAAACATTTTTGGAAATGCAAAAAAGACTGAAACCGTTTTGCGCTCTCATGGTGAAAAAAAACTTTCCCGCCAGACCCCTTCTGTTTGCTCCGGCGGTGATCCTTCACACCTGGGCCGCAGGAGCGAGTTGGGAAAAAACCCTCCGCATTTCAGGTCTGGCCGAAGGGGATCTGGCCATGCTGATTTTAAGAACCGCCGACCATTTGAGACACATCCAAACAGTGAAAGAGGCGTTTCCCTTGGTCGCTGAAACAGCGGGACAGGCCGTGGACCTGATGATGAGAGAGCCGGTTTTGATGTAGCGTCGCAAAAAAAACAAAAACCAAAAATTAAAAAAATAGCCGAAGCACAACGAGAAAAAAGAAGGCGCGCTTTTTAAAAAAAAACCGAGCGACGTTTTTTTTTAAACGGCGTCATGAAAGAAGGAGACAGACAAATATGGGTTGGCTTGGAAAAGTTTTCGGAGGAACCATCGGCTTTATGATGGGAGGCCCCCTTGGAGCGGTGGCGGGCGCCGTTTTTGGGCATACTCTGGTGGATAAAGGAAAAAAAACGCTGTCCCTGACGAATATAAACACGTTTTCAAATGAAAAACAAGACCAGCTCACCTTCTTTGTGGGCGCCTTTTCAATGTTGGCCAAGCTGGCGGCAAGCGATGGAGAAATATCTGAAAAGGAGGTCTCATCCATCAATCGCTTCATGAATGACGAACTTCAACTGGATATCATTGGCAAAAAAGCGGCCAGCCGAATATTCAAGGCGGCCATCAACTCCAAAGACACCTTTTCTGATTTTGCGGTTCAGTTTTACAGCCGTTTCCATTCCCACCCCCAGATGCTTAATCTGATGTTGGACATCCTGTTGAAAGTCGCGGTATCGGATGGAAATTTCAACAAAAAAGAGGAGGATCTGATTCTTTCCGCCGTCCGGATATTCAGCATCAGCCAAGACGACTACCTGAGAATGAAGTCAAAATACGTCAACGATGTGGACAGATATCTGGCTATTTTAGGTTGTGATCCAAAAGATCCCTATGAAAAGATTAAGTCCCAATTCAGAAAGCTGGTCCGGGAATACCACCCCGACGCCATCGCCTCCAAGGGACTCCCGGAAGAATTCACAAAATTTTCAGAACGAAAATTTCAGGAAATCCACACGGCGCACGAAATGATCAAAAAAGAGCGGGGAATTATTTGATGGCGGCGTAAAATGATACGCTCGTAAAAAAACGGATTCGCAAGCAGACACAATATGGCATAACCTGGATGCTGATTAATGACGGTCACTTGTAGGTTGGGTTGAGGAACGAAACCCAACCTATCCGCGCTTTTTTACAAGTTTATCATAAGAGGCGCAAAAGGGATGAAGCGTGGAAAAAGACAAAAGGTTCGCTGAAAAATAGCGGTCTGATTTTTCAGCGAACCTTAACCCAAAAACTCTTTTTGGTTTTACATGTTTTTTTGGGTGATGTAATGTTGCTGGGCGATGGACAGAATATTATTGACCAGCCAGTAAAGCACCAGACCCGATGAAAAATTGATGAACATGATGGTAAAGACAATGGGCATTAAGGTCATCATCATTTTCGCCTGTTTGGGATCGCCCATGGGGGGCGACATCTTCTGTTGCAGAAACATGCTGGCGCCCATGATGATGGTCAACACCGGGATGCCGTGGGGCGCCTCCATAAACGGAATTTCAAAGGGAAACGAAAAGAGGCGATCCGGCGCGGAAAGGTCGTTCATCCAGAGGAAAAACGGCGCGTGCCGCAACTCAATGGCCTGGTACAGCATTCGATAAAACGCGAAAAAGACCGGGATCTGGGCCACCATGGGCAGGCACCCCCCCACGGGATTGACCTTGTATGTCTTATATAAAGCCATCACCTCTTCGTTCATCTTTTTCTTGTCGTTTTTGTATTTTTCCCGGAGTTCCGTCATGAGGGGCTGAAGTTTTTTCATCTGGGCCATGGACTTGTAGCTTTTGACTCCCAGAGGCCAGAGCAACAGTTTGATAAACAGGGTCAGTAAAATAATGGCGATGCCATAGTTTGGAATGTATTTATAGAACAGTTTCATCAGCCAGAGACAGGGTTTGGCGATAAAATCAAACCATCCAAAATTCACCACCCCCGCCAGATCCTCGCTCACACTCTGAAGTATGTCCAGGCTTTTGGGACCGTAGTATATGTTGAATTTAAATGTTTGGCCTTTTCCGGGTCCAATGGAGATTCCCGGATAAACCAGCTGGCAATGCAGGCTGTCCCCTCTGGTTTTAAATGCCCGGACCTCGGCGTTCAGGCCATTTTCCGGCATGATGCTTCCCATAAAATAGGTGGTTTCAAGGGCCGCGAACTTGATTTCTCCGGCAAAGGTCTGGACCGTGTCATTCTCATCAATATCGATCTGCTCAATCGAGTCGCCCACCATGACGCTGGGGCCTTCAAATCCGTATATGGCTTTTTTACCCGATGTCCGGGACGTCAGTGAAATGGCCATGGAATCCCTCAACCTCTCCTCAGATCGGTTGGTGACGACCACCTCCATGGCGATGTCGTATCGGTTGGGATGAAAAAGGTATCTTTTTTCAACGACCACGCCGTCGGGAGAGGTCCAGGTAAAGACCAGCTCTTTTTCAGAATCAATCGCTTTGATGACATCCCCTTCAACGCTGGCTTCAAAGACCGCTTGATCCAGGCCCTCAATGGATTGGTTCAAAAAACTGAGCGTTAACGGACCGGAAATCAAATCTTTGGAGACCAGTTCTTTGCGCGGGGAATCCGCCGCTGATTCTTCCCGGTAATCTTTCAATGCAAAGCTGGTGAGCAGGGCGCCGTCTTCCGACAGTCGCGCTTCGTACAAAGACGTTTCGATGCGCAGGGTCCGTCCATCTGTTCGGAGAGAAGCCGCATTGGATCGTTTTGAGACGGTCCTTTTTGTCTGTTTCACGGCCCTTTTTTCTTTCAGGCCGCTGGGTGGCTCCGCCGCGTCAAAGGTCTCGATCTGGGCGGTCGGTTCCATGACCAGCGTGTCCGCATCCTTCTTGGGGTCAAAAAACGTTCCCCATATCATAAAAATAACAAATGAAATTCCGATTGCTATAAAAAGCTTGGCCTGTTCCATGTATGTTTACTCCAAAATTAAATGATTATGGCGCGGAAAAAAATCACGCGCGATGGCGTCGCAAAGGTCTGACATGTTGGGTTTCGTCCTGCAAAGCAACGGTCATTATTCATCCGCATTCAAATGATGACATGTGGCGCCTGCTTGCGAAGCCGTTTTTTTTACGATCATCAACATTAATAAATTAAAATAGCGCGGTGGAACGCATGTCCACGCTGACGCGGCTCCCCATGATTCGGGCCTTCCAAAGGGCAAAATAAATTAAGTTAGGGGACGGGATCGAATCCTCCGGGATGAAACGGGTGGCAGCGCAATATTCTTTTAACGGCAAAGAACAGGCCTTTCATGACGCCATGTTTGACGATGGCCTCATGCGCGTATTCGGAGCATGTGGGGTAAAAACGGCATCTGGGGCCTAAAAGAGGAGACACGACGATCTGGTATGCCCGGATCAACAGCAGAAGGGATTTTTGTGTGATTTTTATGTCCGACATATATTTTTAAAAATCTGTTCAAGAGGTATGGCCATTTCGGCGGAGGTCAACCGGGCGGCGCTGGTGTGGGCGATGATGTTTATATCCAGATTTCTCTTTATCCTGTGGCTGTTTTTCCGAAAAAATTCACGCACATGTCGCTTGATTCGGTTTCTCGTCGGCGCATGGCCGACCTTGCGCGTCACCGTGACCCCCAAACGCGCGTGGGGCGACCTTCCGGCTCCCGCGATGGCAAGAAAATGGTCGGTCCTGATCTTTCGGCCCGGTTTCGACAAACGGAGAAAATCCTCGCGTTTTAAAATCCGGTTCGATTTTGGAAACGAAAACGAGACCGTTTTTTTTTCATCCGGCGCAACCATTTTTTATTTTTTTGCCTGTTTCGCTTTATTTATTTTTTCGCTTTTTTATTTTTTTTTTCTGTCCGAATTTTTTTTAAAGGCCCAGCCGTTTTCGGCCTCTCGCTCTTCTGCGATTGATAATTCGTCGGCCCTGTTTGGTGGACATTCTTTTCAAAAAGCCGTGTTTCCGGGTTCTTTTTCTGTTACTGGGCTGATATGTTCGTTTCATTGTCTTTATTCCTTTTCATAAGCCGTTGGCTGTTTTTATCAAAGCTCATCATACAATCATATTTGCCGGACTCTGTCAAGTTTCTTTCATACAAAAAAAGCCGGGCCGCCCATTTCAAAAGCTGTATTGAACATCAAGAAACAGCATGTCATTTCCGCCGATTTTTTCAAAGAAAGAAAGATCCCCGGATTCGTAAAAGACCGCGCCGCCAGACACAGAGACGCTGTCTGTCCACTCATACTCCCCCTTTAGCCGAAACAACGCGCCGTCTCCGCCATTTTCGCCATAGATGGTGGCCAGCGCCGAGGCGTCGAGCCGGTCGTTGAAAAAAGAGCGGGTGGCGGCGATGGAGGTGGAAAGCCTGTTTTTTTTCTCTCCCCCGCTTTTGAGACCGTCGTCAAAGCCGATGATGTGGCTGTTCATGGTCTCAATGGCGATGGTGGCGTCTGAAAAGCCGGAGTATTCCAGGCCCGCCAGAATATTCGCCTTTGAATACGAGTTCCCCGAAAGACTCAGCGGCGCGGACGTCGCGGGATTCATCCGATCCGAAAACCGGATTCCGTCAAAAAACGCGGCCTCGGATTTCAGCAGCCAGCTCCCTTTGGCCAGATTAAAATCGGCGCCCGCCATCTTGACGGCGCTGTGCCTTTTTTCAAAAACAGACGGCCCAGTCATGACCAGATACGGGGTTTTCTCATAATAATCCGCGTAGTAAAACGAGACATCCATCCCTGAAAACGACCCGCTGGCCGCCGCGGCGTATTCGGTTTTGGAAAACCGGTTGGACGGGGTTTTCTCTGGAAGCGGCGCCCCGGGCCAGGCGTAAAACATGGAGCCATGCACCGGCTCTTTGTTGAGCCTGCGCTCATGAATGGCGATCCCCGAGAGGTTCCATGCCCCCCAATAATAATCGAGCTTGGTCATAAAGACCGGGATTCGGATATCTTCCAGATCGGTTTTTCCCGGCTCCCGCAGATTAACCGGGTTCAACACATCGGTCACCCGGATGTAATCGGATTTCCCCCAGGCCACTTTTTGGCGACCGACCTTGATGTCCAGACGCGGGCTGAGGCGGCCCTGAATAAACGCTTCCCGAATTTCGCCGCCATGCTCATAATGGTCCAGAGTGTCGCCGACATATCGCGTTCTCCCATTGAGCGCGTAGATCCCGTCGTAAAAAATATCCCCGGTGACTTTGACCGTCCACGAATCAAAAATATCCATGTCAAATTCCAGAAAAACCCCGGACTTGAGGCTGGAAACCCCCCGCCAGTCCGTCTCCCCGGCGCCCGGTCTGGACCGGGAAATGGCCCAGGCCGATGACAGATTCAACCGACCCCGGATGCTGCCTGGGGAGATCCACGGCTTTTTTTTTGCCGGGGAGGGCGCCGGGCTTTTTTCCAGGGGGCGTTGGGTGACACTTTTTTCACCCGGAATGGTTGGATCGGACTTTTTGACGCCCGGCCCGTGGGATGGCCCGGCCTCATCCTGGAAATCATCGCCCAGGTCGCCTTCAAACGGGGCGCCTGGAAACGCCGGGTTTTCAAGCGCCTCTTTGAAATCGTCTCCCAAATCGTCTTCAAACGGTTCGTCTTTGAAGTCGTCTCCCAAATCATCTTCCAATGCTTCGTCTTTGAAGTCGTCTCCCAAATCGTCTTTGAAATCGTCTCCCAAGTCATCTTCCAATGATTCATCTTTGAAATCATCTTCCAATGATTCGTCTTTGAAATCATCTCCGAGGTCGTCATCAAATGGGTCGTCGTCAAATGAGTCGCTTTGAAATGGGTCGCTTTGAAAGGGCTCGCCGTCAGCGGAAAAACCGGTTTGGGGAAACGCGCCCACAGCCAAAAAAATGGCCAGACAGAGGGCCGATAACCAAAAATAGTGTGCCTTCATGCGCGCCTACAGTCCCCGGATCAAGCGGCGAAGGGTAAACAGATCGTCAGGCAACGCCCGGTTGAATTTGACATCGCTCAATGTGATCCGGGTTTTGTGCCGGACGGTCTTTCCAAATCGCTTCACCACGTGGATCTCCAAAGGAACCCATATCCCTTCAATCTGCGTAAGACGATTAAAATCAATGACCTTCACATACCCTCCCTCGCCGGTCCACGCCTTGATTTTTATCACCACATAATTGTCCTGGCGCACCGCAAAAATCGATTTTTTGTAGCCGGTCTCATCAATGACATCCTCGCTCCGGGGAATCGACTCGATCAGCCAGACCTTGGCGCCTTTCAGCGTCATCTCTTTTACGACCCGGTAATCGTAATCCATAAGATTTCTGGAGGTCATGTCTGAATAATTCATGTCCGAGCCCATGAAGCTGCCGTCCTTGTCCCCGGTGGCGATGCGCTTGGGTTTGCCCAGCGCCGGAAGATAGAGCCACTGGTCGTCGTCGGTATTTTCGTCGTCATAATCAAACGTCAAAAAACCGGTGTTCCTGACATTGGCCGGACTCTCAATGAACATGATCTGTTTGGTGTCTTGGCCATCATCCTTGGTAAAAATCTTGAAGCGCTTTTCCCGCACATTCGCCTCCCGGTCGATCAACTCCATTTTCATGTCGTTGGTCCGGTTGTCCCCGTCATCCCGATCCTCGACGTTTTGCATGATGGCCCTGGCTGCCGGGTCATCGGCTCGGGCGGTTTCGGGAATGGCGGCCAGGGTTAAACAGAGGGCGGCCACAGCGGCGGTCATTAAAAAGACTCTTTTTTTTTTCATGCTAAATCTCCTTGGAAAATAATCAGGGCGGGCCGGTTGGCGGTCTGGCTGGCCCCTATTTTTTTTTGTTTAACACAATCATCAACGCCGGGGCCAAAAAATAATCCGACGCCAACGCCATAATCAACGTCGTCCCGGTCAAGAATCCAAAATTAAACAGATTTTTCATCCCGGCAAACATAAAGGCGAAAAACCCGATGGACAACACGCACGTCGTCACCAGCATGGCCCGGCCCGTGGTCAAAAGGGTCTCGGTCACGGCGTATTCCGCGTCCCCGGATTGTTCGAAATACCGCCTGAAATTGTGCATAAAATGGATGGTGTCGTCCACGGCCAGGCCGATGGCGATGCTCCCCACCAACATGGAAAACAGATCCATCCTGATCCCGGCCCACCCCATGATTCCCAAAATCGCCACAATGGGCGTCAGGTTCGGAATCATGGAAATCAGGCCGATGCGGACCCGGCCAATGAGCAAAATCATCAAAAGCGTGATGACCCCAATGGCGTACCCATAGCTTTTGACCATGCTCCATATGGCGGCCGTGATCACCCTCGCCAGCAAGGGGACCAGACCGGTGATGGCGACCTCGGCGTCGGGAAAGGCCGTTGTGAAATGCGCCTGAACCGTTTTGATAAAATCAGAGTAAGCCAGCGCGTCGATAAAAGGAACCTTGATGGTGAACCGGGCCATGGAAAACCGGGTGTCGGTAAAATCCGTCAAATCGTCGGACCCGCTGTTTTCAAATAAAAGAAGCTCCTGGGCCACCAGTTTTTCATCCTGGGCCACTGTGTAAAAGGCCGGGTCGTTTCCGTGAAGCGCTTGATTGGTCTCCTTCAACACCGTGGTGATGCTCCACGCTTTTCCGGCGGACACCTTTTCCGATGTGAATGTGTCAAACACGTTGGCGGCCCGCTCCAGCCGGTTCAAAAAATCGGGGTCGTAAATGCCGTTCTCTTTTTTCGTGTCGATGATGACTTCAAGATTGGTGGAGCCTTTCAGCTCGCGATCAATGATCTCATTGGCCAGACGCGCCGACGAGTCCTCGGGCAGCCATTTCATGGGGTTGTGCCAGATCTCCAATTTGGACGCCCCCCAGACAGACAGAACAATCACCGCCAAAGACACGGCGAGGACCCGATGCGGCCACCGAATGGAGACGCTGGCCACGCCCGTGAGGAACCGATCTGAAAAGGGCGCTTTCGACGTTTTTTTCAACGCCCGAATCGCCGGTTTCAAGGGAATCAAACTCAACAGCGCCGGCAAAATAACAATGGTGTAAACAAACGCCAGAATCACCCCGGCCGCCGCAAACTGGCCGAGATCGGCGATGGGCGCCACGTCCGCCGTGGAAAAGGAGAGCAGACCTCCGGCCGTGGTCAGGCTGGTCATCAAAATCGCCAGCCCGGAATGGCCAACGGCGTATTCAACCGCGTCCCGCTTTTTCCCATGCCGGTTAAAGTGGTGGAAGAAAATCACCAGAATATGCACGGCGTCCCCCACCCCCACCGCCAGAATAAAAGAGGGCAGGATCTGGGTGGGAAGCTTGATGGCCACGCCGCAGGCGGCCATCAGGCCGACGGTGGAGAGAAGGGAGAGCAACACCACGAAAAGGGGCATGACCACTCCGGATACCCGCCGAAACATCACAAACAGAAACAGGGCGATGGACAGAATCACGATCCCCATAAAGGTTTTCATGTCTTCGAGCATGGCCCGCTTCAAAAAATCCGTCACCACGGGCGGCCCGGCGATGTATATTTTTGTCTCTCCAAAGTCATGGCGTTTGGTTATGGTTTCCACGGCCTGGACGATTTCGCTGTTTTCGGCGTCGGTGAGGAATTTCTTTTTGGCGGGCGTTATGGGTGGGGCAGGGCCGGATTTGTTTGAAACGGTCGGGTTGGCCGGATTTTTTTTGGGACCGTCGGAAAAATCGTTGTCGGAGAAATCGCCGTCGGAAAAGTTGTTGTCGGAAAAGTCATTGTTTGTGAAATCATTGTCTGTGAAATCATTGTCGGAGAAATCATTGTCGGAGAAATCATTGTCGGAGAAATTATTGTCTGAAAAGTCGCGGTCTGAAAAATTGTTGTCTGAAAGAGCCTTGTCTGAAAAACCATTGGGGGAAGAGCCGCCGCCGGACACATCCCCGGCCGCCGACCCCCCGGACCCGCCGCCTTCCGGGGAATAACTCCGGGACTGGATCACAATGGTGGTAAAGGCGCCGTCCTCGGAAAGCAGCATGTTCTCGTACATCACATTGGCTTTGGCCCGTTTTTCCAGCGCCGCCATCTCCTGGGCGTCCACCGGCCAGTTTTCCAGAAAATCCTCCACAATCAGCTCGTCTTTTTCCCCCCTGGTGCTCCTGGCGTTGACCAGGCTGGTGATCTCCTCCAGATGCGGCAGGTTGGCCCGGAGGTCTTGGTGGAGCGCGCGTAGCTTTTTCAGAAACACCGGCTCAAAGACCTTCCCCGGCTTTAGCGCGATGATGACCATGCCGTCCATGCCAAACCGCTCCCGGAAATCGTTGTACGTCACCATGGCCGGATCGTCGTCAAACAGAAATCCCTCGGTGGAGGCGTCCACTTGGATTTTGGGAAACTGGGAAATGAACAGCGCCACGAATATGGCGGACAACGCCAGGGTTTTTAGCCGATGGTCGTAGATTTTTGTTGCCAGATCGGCGAACCATGCTTCTATTCGATCTCTTATATTGGACATTGTTTCTCCTGGGAATGGTTTTTGTTGGCTCCCGCGCGGCTCCGGGATTTTTGGTTTTTTTTGTTCCTGCCGGGGCCTGCGGAATGATCGCGGGACGCTGCGAATTCCGTTTTTATCTTATAACGGTTTCCACCCATTTTTCCAACTGTATTTTAATTTTGGCGCATAGGCCGCGGAGCGGCCGAAAAACCGTTCCCACGCGGAGCGTTGGAACGAGGGTGGGGGCTCGCGCCGCGCCATAACAAAGACCCATCCCGTTTATTATTCTGTTTTTTAAATCATGCCACATGGTTCGCCGAGAATTGACGCCACCTATCCCGCCCTGCCAATCCGTGAATTTCTGTTCGTAGAGACGCACGGCGTGCGTCTAATCTCTTGCGCGGCGCGGGTTTACGCCATGACGCGGGGCGCGTTTACAATGTGAATAAATGTCTGTTTTTTTTGGATGTTTAAATGCTTGTATATTTACATATTTACATATTCACATGTTTACATATTCCCATATCGCCATGTCGCCATATCAATGACATCCGTTTTTGGAATCGGTTTGGAATAATCGGCGCCGCGCCAGAACATAGACGCACGCCGTGCGTCTCTACGCCATGTATTTCCTACGGTATTACGCCCGCTGTCTTTCCTGACAACGGACCCATAGAAATATATTCGATAGATAAAAAATTGAACCCCGCCTGGCGCTGTGGCCTTGCAACGGACTACGGACCACAGACAATGGACTAACTCCCTTATCCCCTTTTGCCGCCAGCCTTTTGTTCAGCGATGATGCCGTCAAGGTTTGATTTCGCTATTTTGGTATGGGGATGATTCTCCCCGAAGATGGCCATAAATGTGTTCCAGGCTTTCTGGCATAACTCGCGTCCTTTTTCATAGTCGTCCAATCTTCCATACACAGTCCCCAGAATGGACTGACGAATCGCAACACTCGGATGACTCTCTCCAAAATTCTCAATATCCGATTTCAAGGCCGATTCCAGCAACCCCCGCGCCTTTTCATGCTCGCCCAAATTCCGATACACAATCGCCAGATTGGACCGATCAATCGCCACCGTCGGATGACCCTCTCCAAAATTCTCAATATCCGATTCCAACGCCAACTCCAGCAACCCCCGCGCCTTTTCATACTCGCCCAAATCCCCATACACATTCGCCAGATTGGACTGATCGACCGCCACCGTCGGATGGCCCTCCCCAAAATTTTCAATACTCGACTTCAACGCCAACTCCAGCAAATTCCGTGCCTTTTCATGCTCGCCCAAATCCCCATACACATTCGCCAGGTTGGACCGACGAATCGCCACATTCGGATGACCCTCTCCAAAATTCTCAATATCCGACTTCAACGCCGACGCCAGCAACCCCCGCGCTTTTTCATGGTCGCCCAAATTCCGATACACAATCGCCAGATTGGACTCAATGTCATTAACTTAACAAATAGGTTTGTAGCACTGGTAAAACCTCCTGCGCCCGATTTTATGTTTTCGTGGAAAAGCTCTTCCGTGTCGAATCGGTTCAATTGTTTCAATGAAGATGTCATGAA